>Ga0207938_1000155_pt1 | contig 11917 bp, 11 predicted proteins | sample LakMenEpi15Mar12_FD_150671 | JGI IMG/M metagenome (GOLD analysis project Ga0207938, IMG submission 150671) | Freshwater microbial communities from Lake Mendota, WI - 05MAR2012 deep hole epilimnion (SPAdes) | ecosystem: Environmental > Aquatic > Freshwater > Lake > Epilimnion/Euphotic zone ...
TCTATATCTCGCAATCAGTAATCACTTCCCTCATCTTTAGCCCTTGGGGTTTTGGCTTATTCCAGGATCTGCAAACTTGGCAGGTATTTGTACTTGCATTCGCGATTTGGCTACTTCTTGCCTACCTTGCAGCACAGTGGCTAAAAAAGTTCGACCAGGGACCTCTTGAATCACTTATGAGTTCTATGACTAGATCTCGCTAGCAATTATGTTTTGCGAGAACGGAAACAACCTAACCTTGTAATTCTTTGGGGGCAATAGTGAGGGCAATTCATATTTTTGAGCGTAGCTCCACGCACAACAATGTCGTCTCCGGCTTATAGGGCGACTCTTCTTCACAAAATAGTTACTGCGAGTAACTTCGTTTTTGCGGCATACTTTTCTCACGATGGATTGGTAGTAATCGGGACTTGGTGAATCACTCAGTCCTTTTTACTTTTTTATGAGATACTAAAGTTCGCTTGTTTGGTAGTAATTGGGAGTTGGCAGCATGCCGACTCCCTTTTGCTTTCCAATACAGTTTATCCACAGATTCTTGTTCGCTTTGATAACGACTAATCAGTACTGCGTAACTTCGCTCCCGTGTTGGGGGCGTGTTGTAATTGGCAGCCTGTTGGTTTACCAAACAAGCGGAGCGGGTTCAAATCCCGTCGCCTCCACCACAGTCTTGACTGTTTCAGCTCGATCTATTGGTAATGGTCAAAAGAGTTGTATCAGCTTTGCATGGGAGGGCCTCGAGAGATCGGGGCCTTTTCCAATTCTTTCGGCTTATAGGGCGACTCTTCTTTATATTTAGCTACTTAAGTAGTAACTCTTTTATTGTGGATATTTCTAATTCTTGAACATTAATGATTGAAGCAGCCAGATCAGCAACAGCCTTATTTTTCGAATTCATAACCACTTGAGCCATCGCAATAGCGCCCTCATGATGCTTGATCATTCCTTTGAGGAAAAGTAGATCGAATTTATTTCCTTTGGCGTCACGAAGATCAGATATTTCGCCTTCACTTAACATTCCATCCATCAAATGACCAGAATGAGTTGATTCTTTAACTCCATCCCAGCTCTTCATTATTTCGATTTCGGGGGATTGTGCATCTTTGATCTCCTGAGCAAGTTGTAAGAGTTCAGGGTTGGTGGTGTTGAGCAGAGCTATTTCAGACATTTCGATGGCTTGTTCGTGATGAGGGATCATCTGCTCGGCAAAGGTAATGTCATCTGCGCTGTATTTAGAGTTTGCTTGCGGAGATGCAGCACAGCCTGACAACAAGAGCACGCCAACCAATACTAGAAATATTCTTTTCATCTTCAGTTCTTAATCCTTAATCGCCAAATTCATCGGTGAATCCTGGTTTATTCGACTAGTTAGCTTTAATTTCCTGGGCTAACGGTCGACATATTGAAATCTTTAATTACCAGTGGCGGAATAGCCATGTTAGACATATCGCCAGCCCATTCACGTGGCTGCGTCCATTCAGTTGCACCAGCATGTGCAATGCGAGAAAGAGCAGAAACGGGAGAATCATTCCAACGGAAGTTATTAGTCGCTCCAACAACTTCGCCGCCCTTAACGTGATAAACACCATCACGAGTTAAGCCGGTAAGTAGTAGTGAGTTTGGATCAACCATGCGGATGTACCAGAAGGTTGTTAGCAGCAATCCGTTATCAACTTTCTTGACTAGATCTTCAAGTGAACCGCTTGCTCCATCAACACTCATCACAAGGTTTTCACCTAATGGTGTGAAATCTAAGTTAGTTAGCTTTGCAGATGCACGGGTTTGAATCAGAGATTGCAGAACGCCGTCCTTAAGCCAATCAACACGCTTGATGGGTTGACCATTATCAAATACTGATGAGAACGGTGAACTAACTGCGGTTGCCACAAAGTTAGCTGCAGGAAGTTGCTTGAAATCAGGATCGCTAAAGAACTGCAAGGAAACATTGGACAGTTTTTCGCCAATGCGAGTTCCGCCACCCTTTTTCGAAAATACTGATTGACCTTCATGCGCATCACGAGCTGTTGATACCCACATCATGTATGTGAACAGATCTGCCACAGAGCCTGAAGGCAAGATGGTGTCGTAGCGTCCTGCAGGAAGATCTACTTTGGTTCCTTGCCACTGTAAACGTTGGCGAATTTGTCCATCAATGTCTGCAACAGAAACGTCAGTGAAGTCACGAGTTTCAACCCCAGCCCAAGTAGAACGTGATCGATCATGAGACTTTCCAGTCATTTCTACCCGACCAACTGGTGAGTCCTTACGCAAACGCAAGCCACCCTTTGATCCAACCCATGTTGTTTCATTTGTGTGTTCGGAGTATCCAAAGAGCTCAATTTTGTCAGTGACAGAGCGGGAAAACATGTCGCCAAGCGCTGGAGCAAATGTGGAAAATACTTCTGGACCAGTTGGAACATGCTCTGCTGACCAATTACCGATAGAAACATTAGTAGCAAGAGGGGAGTAGTCATCAGCTGGACCTGCAGCTTTTGCTGCAGCGATTGCTTCTTCTAGCAGTGCTGGAATGTCAGCAAGTGAAATGTCTGTCAGAGTTACACCGCCTGATGCCATTCCACCATTGACTGCAACAAAAGCAACGATCGTAACGCTACGTTCTTGAATAACACCGTTAGTTGTTAGTGAGCTACCAGCCCACCGAAGATTTGCTTGAGTCTTATCTTTGACTACAACAATGCAATCATCACAAGTTGCAGCAGTTGTAATCTTTTCAATCAGATCTTGAGCAGAAATCATTTTCCAGCCTCCGCAACAGTGTTGAGAATATTTACCTTGTCAAAGATTGCCGCAGGGCAGCCATGACTTACCGCTGCAATCTGGCCTGGTTGAGCTTTACCGCAGTTAAATGCACCGCCTAGAACATAGGTAGAAGGTCCGCCAACAACCTTCATGGATCCCCAGAAGTCAGTCGTAGTTGCTTGGTATGCAACGTCTTTTAATTGGCCAACGATCTTGCCGTTCTTAACACGGTGGAACTGTTGCCCAGTAAATTGGAAGTTATAACGCTGCATATCAATGGACCAAGACTTATCGCCCTTAATAATTATTCCATCTTCCATTGAAGCAACCATCTCGTCATAAGTTGGACCAGCTGGGTTTGGTTGCAGCGAAACATTTGGCATGCGTTGAATCGGAACGTGTGCGGGTGAATCTGCAAATGCACAACCATTGCTTCGATCACGGTTAACGCGGGCAGCAATGCGGCGATCTAGTTGATAACCCACTAGAAGACCATCTTTAATGATGTCCCAACGCTGAGCTGCAACACCTTCATCATCGAAACCAACAGTACTTAAGCCGTGAGATGTGTTGCGATCTCCGGTCACATTCATCAATTTCGAACCATATTGAAGGGTATTTAACTTATCCGGCGTTGCAAAAGAAGTTCCGGCATAGTTTGCTTCATAACCAATGGCACGATCTAATTCAGTTGCATGGCCAATTGATTCATGAATAGTTAGCCACAAATTAGAAGGGTGAACTAATACGTCATAGCGACCAGGTTCAACCGATGGTGCAGCAACCTTTTCAGCCAATAAAGATGGCAGTTCTGCAATTTCGCCATCCCAATCCCAGTGCTTATTGCCCATCCACTCCCAGCCAAAACCAGCAGGTTGGGCCAATGTGCGCATAGCTTCAAAACCGTGAGCCCCAATCGAAATCGCTTCAATCTGAGTCTGTAAGCGAACGCGCTGCTGTGTGGTACTGGTGCCATATGAATCGGCGTAATGCTTTTGTTCCTTAACAAACATAGTTTGTGCTGATGTGTGATTAACACCAGCACTTTTCAGCAAACGATTACTCAAATCAGCTAGGCGATCTTTCTTCTCTGAATCTGACACTGAAAATGGATCAATTTCATATTCTGAGACCCATGTTTGGTTTGCATAGACCGGTTCGGTTACCAGTGAAACTAACTCTGTTGATAATGGCTTTGATGTTTTTGCCATGGCAACCGCTGTAAGTGCAAGTTTTTTCGCGACATCGACAGAAATCTCAGGAGATGAAGCAAAGCCCCATGCGCCGTCAACAATGACGCGCACGCCAACTCCAGCGATCGATTCATCACTTTGGGTTTCTGGACGGGCATCACGCAAAGAGAGCAATCCCGTGCGTGTGTGCTCAATTCGAACATCAACATGGGAAGCACCAGCATCTTTAGCTGTACTTATTGCGGCATCACTAACAGTTGTTAGCGGAAGGGCTAGAAAATCTGCGTCAACGTTTTTATTCACCCCAGAACCCTAATTCAAATCCTGCATTAAGGAAAGTGTCTACAGGTCCTTCCTATGGCTAATTCTTTTATGCTATTCCAATGAAGTTTGTTATCTCAGTTATTGATGACCTCCAGGGCCCTGGCACCGCTGCTGAGATGGTCGAAATCGATAAGTTCAATGATGCTCTGCGAACAAATGGTCAGTGGATATTTGCCTGGGGTCTGCAACCACCAGAGACTGCAACTGTGATTGATAACCGTAATGATGCAAACGTAAGTACCGGCAAACCTTTGTTTGAGGCTAAAGAGAATTTCAGTGGTTTGTGGATAATCGAAGCTGAAAGCGCCGAAGTAGCTGAAAGGTTGGCGTATTCGGCATCAAAGGCATGTAATAGAAAAGTAGAACTACGCCCAATGCACTAAGAATGGACGCACAACGTGCCAAAGAGTTGGCAGCAATTAAGAGAAAGATTTCAAAGGTTGATCCGGAGTTTACCTCTGCAATTAAGAATCTAGAACCCTGCACATTCGGATTAGTTCAACCAAAGCTTTCTCAGTATCAATCATTGATTCGAGCGGTCATTGCTCAGCAGGTAAGTACTGCAGCGGCAAAAACAATTACTGGGCGACTGGAAATCAAGTGCGCAGGATCCATAACCGCCGAAAGGGTTGGGGCACTTTCTTCCAAGCAGTTGCAATCTGTTGGGCTAACCGGTGCAAAGGTGCGCACAATTAGTGAGCTGACATCTGCTGCATTATCTGGGGAGATCAACTTTAGAAAATTTGCGAAGATGTCTGACGGAGAGATTATTCAAGAGCTAGTACCGTTGTTTGGCATTGGCCGATGGACAGTCGAAATGTTCTTAATTTTTCATCTTGGACGTTTAGATGTTTGGCCAGTTGATGACTTAGCAGTGCGGCGAGGCTGGGATAATTTGCACGGAAATACTGAACCCATTAAACCTAAAGTGTTGCAGGAATTAGGAGATCAATTTATTGGGATGAGAAGTGTTGTTGCTTGGTATTGCTGGAGAGCTTCTTAGTTATTGAGCTTGAATTGCATCATGAACATATTGGGCTAGGCCTCTAACCCGTCCGTCGTAGTACTCCTTAAATCGTGGATCTTCGACATACATAACCGCTAGATTCTTTTGCATCTCAATAGAGCAGTCGTAAAACCACTTTGTAATGGCTTCGCGATGGGCAACAACCGCCGCTCTTGTCTTATCAGAATCAACAGGTAAGGAGTTGCCAAAGGCATACACAAACAATTCTGTCGCTGCCTCTTGATCTACCTTGGCTGCGTGAAAATCTTCTTTTGAATACTTAGAAGACTTTGCCTGGGATTGCTTGTAGGCGTCGGTCTTACCCCAACGCTCTTGTACTTCTTTCTCATATTCATGCATTTGTCAGAATTTTACAATGACTTGTCGATATTTCCTAGGATTTGCTTTCTAGTAACCATTTTTTGCGTTCACGCTCTGGCAGCTTTTCGATCGCATATCTGAGCATTGTCCGTGGCATCTCATGTGCGTGGTCACTTAAGAATCTTCGCAATAACATTACATCGCGCTTGCCGGTTTCGCGAAGCATCCAGCCCACAGCCTTGTGAATCAAATCGTGATCATCCTTCAGAAGTGCTTGTGCAATGATGATTGTTGGCTCTAAATCTCCTGCACGTATTAAGGCAAAAGTTAAAATCATTGAAATGCGACGTTGCCATAAAGACTTAGATTTAGACAGTTTGATTAACAGTGGCATTGGATCTTTAACTTCCAATAAATAGACACCCATCCAAGGAGCAGATACATCAACAATGTCCCAATTATTTACTCGTTCTGCTCGCACTTGCTTCATATAGAAATCGAATAACTTCTTACGCTCCTGTAAAGTTTTTGCTTTAGCAAATTGGTGATTAAGAATTATTGCCGCACACAAGCGTGCTTCATGAAACGGTGATTGGAAAAGCCTGTCTACTTCCTTTAAATCTAATTTTTGATGCTTCTTGGCAACCGATCTTGTTTGGGGGACTGTTCCGCCAAGGAAAAGATCACCCTCTGCATATTCGCCGGGTCCAGTCTTATAGAAGCGCGCAAGGTCGCTGACCCTGCCCTTTTTAGTAAAGGCTTTTAGGTCAGCTAAAGCAAGGCTGGCGGTCATAGGTTAAATATATAGAATCATTTTTCTTTCAAAAAGGAGTAGTAGGTTCTCGTTACTAGTTACTATTGGGGCTTACTCATGGTGATGGAGGCGGTACGTGCTTGAAGCGTTAATTCTTGGCCTCGTCCAAGGCCTCACAGAGTTCTTACCTATTTCATCGAGTGCCCATATTCGCATCGTGGGTGAGTTTATGAACAAGGCTCAAGATCCCGGTGCTCGCTTTACTGCAATAACTCAAATCGGCACAGAACTTGCTGTGCTTATTTATTTTCGCAACGACATCAAGGCAATTGTTGTTTCCTGGTTCAAGCACGTTGTTCGGCGCGCAGAGTTAACTACTGAACAAAAAGGTCAAGCTCGAATGGGTTGGCTGATCATTATCGGCAGCGTGCCCATTGTTGTACTTGGATATTTCGGCAGAGACATCATTACAAATGATCTTCGCTCATTGTGGCTCATTGCATCGGTAATGATCATCTTTGGTGTGATTCTTGGTATTGCAGATAAGTATGGAAAGAGTGAAAGATCTCTTGAACAGCTAAGCACTAAACACGGGCTTCTATATGGCGCAGCACAAGCGCTCGCATTAATGCCAGGAGTATCACGCTCTGGTGCAACAATTGCTATGGGTCGCTTCTTGGGATATTCGCGCGAAGCAGCTCTTCGTTACTCGTTCTTGTTGGCCATACCTGCAGTATTCGGAAGCGGTCTGTATCAGTTAAAGAATGCATTTTCTACAGATGCTGCACCTAACGTGTTTTCGATTCCAGAAACCTTTGCAGCGACAGCAGTGGCATTTGTCATTGGTTACTTAGTTATTGCCTGGCTTCTAAAGTTTGTCTCAACAAAAAGCTTTATGCCCTTCATTATCTATCGCATAATTTTAGGTTCTACGATTTTAGTTCTTTTGGCAACGGGCGTTATTTCAGCTTAAGTTATTCCCGTAAGAGCCAAAGAGGGCTTTTGTTAAGTCAAATCTGCGTGCAGGGGCTAACTCTCACGCATTAATCTGACATGCAAAAGTAGCGCAAAAATGTAATATGAAATACATGTGGTGACCTACTTAATAACTAGCCAAGAGGTAGCCCTCGCAAAAACTCTCAAATAGATTTCCAGAAGTGGAACTCTTTCTCCTGTAAGAACAGCAAAACTCAGGGAGAGTGGGGACATATCATGAAAAAGAGTTACTCAAGAAAAACTAAGGCGCTAGTTCTTGTTATAGCAACGGCATTTGTGTTAGTAAACGGTGCACCAGCTAATGCGACCAATAAGACTATTACCTGCTACAAAGGCACGATAGTTAAGAAAGTAACTGCCGCAAAGCCAAAGTGTCCCACTGGTTATTCAACTACTAAACCAACAACTAAGCCAACGGCCACAACTAAAGCAACAACACCGGCAGCACCGGCAACAGTTGCATTCAGCGGTACCTATAAGGGAAATCTCGCAATCGTATGGGGAGACACTTACTTGCAGGTTACTTCTGTAACTGGAAAAGGAACTGGAAATGTTCTTGGGCTAACAGATTTGTCTGGAACTGCAGCAGCAGCACCGGCGGGTCTGTGTGACTCATTTGATGCAAAGGGATCAATAGGCGGTGGTGGAAACACACTTAACGTTTCATTTGATACATCCGCAAAAGGTTGCGCAGAAGATGAATCAGCCCCAACAACAATCAAAATCACTGGTAACGCGCAAATAACTGGCGGAACTGGCAAGTACGCAGGAGCAACAGGAACTCTCAAAGTTTCAGGAGTTTTCAGTGTTAAAGGTGGAGCCAAGGAAACAGCGGCTTTCACTATGGATGTAACCGGAAATATCAAGACCAAATAATTAGGAATCCCGTACCAACAAATGAAGGAGTTGTAATGAAAAAGGTAATTTCAGGAATAGCGGTTATCGCACTGGCAGTTGCTGGTGGCGCAGTAACTAGCGGAGCTGCTTACGCGGCACCGGCTGCATCAACATTAATCGTGTCAGGTGGCAACGGAGTATTTGACCTAGGCCCAATCGTTATCAACGGAACGGCTAGTACTGTTGGCGTAGTCGCATTTACTGTTAACGGGAAAGTCGTAACAGGCTGTGAAGCGGTACCAACAACTTCGGTTGCCCCATTTGTTGCTAAATGTTCATGGATCCCAGCCGCATCTGGCACAACGGTTATTACTGGTGCATTCACCCCCACTGATGTGACAAATTTTGCACCCGCTGTTAGCAACAACTTAAATGTAAAAATCGGTGTTCCAGTTCAAGGAATCGTTTCACCAATTCACATCTATGTGGACACAGTTTTAGCATCAGGTTCAACTGGCGCACTAGCCCCACGTTTCAACGGTTGCGCCATTATGAATGAGTTCATGGTCGGCCAAACAATCGTCTTTCGAGTCTATGCAAATAATGCTGATCAGGGTGGAGCCGTGATGGATTCTTCCAACACTTCAAAAGCTTTTATTGAAGTTGCTGGCATTAAAGATCCAGTCCCAATGTCCTATGGAAACCACAGTGGTGTCGCTTTTTGGACAGCTGTTCTAAAGACTGGCGCAGCACCTTTATACAGCACTATCGGAGTCATTAATTACAAGGTGACTTTGGTCGCGAAGGACTCAAGCACAATGAAGGTGCTTTCAACAAAGTTGACACCTAAATTAGAAAACGGAAAGCGTGTACTGGACGTAAATGGTCGCACAGTGTACGAGCGCGTTAGTTACTACCGCACCGTTAAATTATCAATCCCATTAAGAGGCGCAACCGGGATTTGGTCTTCAAACTTCACTGCAAATTCTCAATTGAGTTTGTTTGCTGCACCAACTGTCACAAAGTAGAAATCAACTAACTTAATGATCGGAGAGAAAATGCGTAAAAGATATGGCGTGGCACGAGTTGGAGCGGTGTTAATTCTGTCCTTAGGATTCATCACTCCTACTCAAGCTGCAGATAATCCAATCAAACTTGTTGCCCCAAAAGAAATCGCTAAGCCACCGCTTCCATTTACTGGTTTACCGGCACAGAGTTTCACAACCACATCAACCATGGTTAATCTTGAAGTAACACCAAACCAGGTAGTACTCGGCGATACATTTACCATTACTGGAAAAGGATTGCCCGGAAATACACCGGTCACCCTTACCTGGTCAACTAGTGATGCGACCTGGATCGCAGATGTTCAACCAAACACGGTTAATTACATGGGTACCTCTTACACAAAGTTCAATGTAGTCATTGCAACAATTTCAACAGATGCACTTGGTGGATTTGTTTACAAGACCAAGATCCCATCAGATTTTGGTGGCGTCCATGACATTTATGCTGTCAACAATAATGTTGCTCTTGCGCATGGTGGCCTGCAAATTGCACGTACATTAAAGATTTCCCCAACAAGTGGGCCAATTGGCACACCTATCACAATTACTTATACGGGCCTTGGACCGTCACTATATGCAGCAGGATCAGCGCTGTATTACGACGGTAAGTACACAGGGTCAATGCAAGCCCGTTGGACTCGTGGAACCGCAACAACCACGATTCTTGCAACAGGACCAGTTGGTAAGCACTTCATACAAGCCAATGAAGCGATTAGTTTTTCCTATTTAAATGCGATGCAATCTCCGGTCCCATTTGCCAATAGTGAGATGGGTACATTTAAAGTCACAAAAGACAATGGAATATTTAAGCCGTATGTGATCTATCCAAAGCTGATGACTCCAACTGTTGATCAACGTACGACATTGTCAGATGCAGGCCTAGACCCTGACACTAAGGCTGTAATGAGTCTGACCCCTGATCGAGGAATTGTTGGAAGTACAACAACAATTAAAGTTTCAGGGATTCCAACTAAGGGTGTCCACACAATTGTGTGGTCAACAGTTACTGGCAATCGCGTGAACTGCACAACAGGTACATGTTGGGTGTACAACCCAATTCCACTCGGAACTGTTGATATAACAGATGGAACTGTTAACAAAGCGGTCACTATTCCTGATCACTTGGGCGGGTACCACGTTATTCAGATCAAACTGGGCAATGTTGTCGAAGCTCAACAGGTGTTTTATGTGAAAGAGAGTATCCAACCGCTCCTTGATAAAAATGGAAAAGTTCTAACACTTGGCGTTGCAAAAGCAGACTTATCCGGCTCTGTTGATGCATTTCAACGTGGTGGACAAGGAATTCCAACATATACATTCAAGGAAGGCGAAGAGTTCACTCTGAGCATGAAGGGCGTTGGCTGGACCCAGATGGACAACACATTGGCTGTTGCCTATGACAACAGCTACGTCGGCTATGGCTGTGGGTTTAATTCAAATGGCTACCTAGTAGTTCATTTAAAGGCTTTAGGAGGCGTTGGAACGCACATTATTTCAATGCGCCCATTGCTCTACACACAGCAGCCATCATTTGCCAACACACCATATGGAATGGTGCCGATCCTTACATCAGAAAATGATCTTCCAGGTTTAGCACTTGGTTATCAAATTCCTACCGTTTACTTTGCGATAAAGATCGTTAAGTAACTTCTTCTGGGACAGACCCCCGTCTTTGACTTATGTCAGAGGCGGGGTTTTCCTTGCGCAGGTAACCACCAATTCCATCTACCTAGCAAGACCATTGCACTTGGTAATAGCAGCCCGCGAACAATTGTTGCATCAATCAAAACGCCAGCAGCAAGCCCAATACCTAATTGCTGCAGCCCAGCAAAGTGCCCTGTTATTAATCCAGTCAGGGCCGTGATAAAAATTAGCGCAGATGCAGTTACAACTGTTCCAGAATTTCGCATACCTTCGCGGATTGCTTCTTCATTGCTTGCTCCACGATCCCATGCTTCTCGCATTCGGGAAACAATGAATATTTCATAATCCATCGAAAGTCCAAACAAAATAGCAAAGAGCAATATCAACACCCATGCTTCTAATTGCTCAAGTTGATATGTGCCAACTCCAAATTTAAAGGTTAAAACTAATACTGCAAAGGAGGCAGCTATAGATATCAGATCAAGAATTATGGCTTTAACCGCAAGAGCTATTGACCGGAAAGTTCTTACAAGAATGAAGAATGTAATCAGCATAATGAGAGAAATGATCATTGGCAGTGAAGATTTGATTGCATCTATTAAGTCCACACCTTGTGCTGGTGCGCCACCAAGATAGATGTTCGTGCCTGTAGGAAATCCTGCATTGGGGATGTAGTCATCCCGTAGTTGATCTACTAATTTTTTTGTTTGATCTGAACCAAGATCATGTTGACCAAACACGTAGATCCGAAGGTATCGGCCTGAAACATCTATATAGGGCCACTTTTCACCGCTTGCTACTGTAAACACCTCTGGGTTAGCTGCTAATTTCTTTGCAAACTCGAAACGTATTACCGAGACATCTGGCGAACCCGCATGTGTTTCTAGGTCAATGACAATTTCATGGGGAGTAATTACTCCAATACCTACCTTGTCTGTGACGCTAGCAAGTGCTCGTGCCGACTCTAAATTAGAAGGGATTGCGCTGAGCGAGCTCGGAGTTACCTGCAACCACAAAA
>Ga0207938_1000159_pt1 | contig 11787 bp, 9 predicted proteins | sample LakMenEpi15Mar12_FD_150671 | JGI IMG/M metagenome (GOLD analysis project Ga0207938, IMG submission 150671) | Freshwater microbial communities from Lake Mendota, WI - 05MAR2012 deep hole epilimnion (SPAdes) | ecosystem: Environmental > Aquatic > Freshwater > Lake > Epilimnion/Euphotic zone ...
TTGGAAATGAGTAAAGCACCTATTCCTATTACTAGAATTTACGATGATTCCCAATGGGATTCACTGGTTCAGTCGTCCAGAGAAGCTAACCCATTTCTCATGTCGCCATTCCTAAAGAGTGTGGGAAAGAGTAATAGTAGAGCAGTTATTGTGGAGGAAGGCAAAGCCGTCCTTGGAGCATGCAACTTTGAATCAATAGGAGATGAGCCTGAATCCAAGAACGGAATAAATCTCTATCAAGGTGTTTTTTTCCCAGAAATAAAGGACTCAAATTATCAAGATGATAATGAACGTTTGAGGCTTTTAGGTGCTTATGTTGCAAGTTTAGACGTAAGCGGAATGCCGTTAGAACTTTCATTTCATCCAAATGTTAAAGACATTAGGGCAGTCGATTGGTACTACTATGAAAATTCAGAATCTAATCTAGAAGCAAAACAAAGAATTCAATATACCGGTCAGGTACAGCTCGCTAACTACAATGGCTACAACGAATATTTGAAATCTATCCGTAAAGTACGATTAGATGAACTCAAAAGAAGTTATCATTTAGATTTAAAGGTAGTGCAAGGCTCTGACAGAATCGACCAATTTATGGAGCTGTATAAATTGACATTCAGTAGGCAGGCGATTTCGATTTCAGATTCACAAATCAAACAAGTAGAGCAGATAATCAAAGGTTCAAACTTTGCCTTTTCAGGGTCACTAGATATGGTCTATTCGAGAAGTGGAACACCACTTTCTGGAGTTTTCATTCTCTCCGATAAGAACACTGACATATACCTATTTGGCGCGACAGATCCACAATATAGAAAAGAGTTTGGTTCAACCAGACTAATTCTTGATGCGATTAAAAGATCATTTGAGACTGAGAAATTGATATTTGACTTCTGCGGGATGAATTCGCCCAAGCGTGGCGAATTTAAGTCATCTTTTAACGCACGAATAGTCCCTTATTTTGAATTAGAATTAGTAACGAAAAAAACTTAGAGAAATATCGAAGAAACAGCAGAATGAAAAATCAAAGTAACCCTTTAAGAATCTTGGCTTTAGTAGTGCTACGCGAAACCATTTCAGACATATTTGCGATGATAAGAAATTTTAGGGCCAACAGAGTAGAGAAATTTGAGTTCAAGCAGCCACGCGAATCTGTAACCAATACTTTAAATAGGTTAGGCTCACCAATTAGTCAATCGCATGAAGATTCTAAGTTTGTTGTATTAGATCAATTCCCCGTGCCTCAATGGTTGGCTATTAATTCGGTAATTGCACAGGAAATTGCACTCACTCTAGGTGCTTCGCCTAAAATATTTGTATTTAGAAGACCCTCGAAATTTAGTATCAGAATTCATTCCGTATTTGGGCTGTCGAATTTTTTAATAATTCGCTTAAATATAGATGCTTGGAAAATGTTATATCGTGAATACGCAAAGCTTTTGGCCTATTTAGATACAAATTCGAAGTTAATTGATTATAAAATTGGAGATATACCAATAGGTTTAGATATCTATGAATCCATATTAAGACTTGGTCGAGAAACTGTTTCGCTAAGAGATTTACAAACATATAGGGTGTCCTATTTGGCTTTGAAGCAATATTGCTTTTTTGAGCCGTTATTTGTTTCTAGGAGAGTCGCAGCAGTTTTGGTCAGTCATGATAACTATGTTGGCCCAGGTCTGTTGGCTCACATGGCATTTAGCTTTAAGACACCAGTCATACTGGCTAATTCTCTCTCTCTTAGTATGCCAACAGCACCGTTCCAACTTTATGAAAAGTTAGCTCGATTTCGTGAGTATGCACAAGAAATTTCTTCCGAGGAACTAGCCGTGGGAATAAGTTGGGCGGAATCTGAATTGCAAGCGCGACTCGAAGGGCAAATAGGGGTAGGTATGGACTATCAATTAAAGTCTGCATTTACCAAACATAAGCTACCTGAACAAACTTCAAAGACAAAGAATTTGAAAGTTCTGATTTTAACTCATGACTTTTTTGATAATCCTCATGGATATGGAAGAATGCTTTTTGATGATTTTTATCTCTGGTTAGAATTCTTAGCTGAAATCTCGACTACAACAAATTACGATTGGTACATCAAGCCACACCGAGATTATTCAAATTTTGAGTTAAAAGTCCTGAAGGATTTTACAAACAAGTTCCCCAAAATTAAGTTAATTAGTTCGGAGACGACCTATCATCAACTCAAGGAGGAGGGAGTTAACATTGCGCTAACCTGCTTTGGATCAGCTGGACATGAACTCCCGTTACTAGGGTTTACGGTGATAAATGCCAGTTACAATCCACATATCGCATACTCATTCAACATTCACGCAAAAACCATTGATGAATACACGAGAATCCTTACTGACTTACCAAATAGATTGGTTGGTGCGATAGATCCCCGGGACATTTTCGAGTTTTACTATATTCAGAACAGGTTCGTTAATCAAGATTCAATTATGGGAATATCGCATGCTGAACTCGTAAAATTGAGTGAGGGAAACATTTTTGCAAGTGGGCTGATTACTCACCTTTTAGAAAATCATGAAAAAATTAGAGATTCAACAATTTTCACTCTACGCCAAATGGTCTCTCATAGGTTAGTTTATGAGTTTGAAAAGAAAATATCTTCTGATTCCCAGTTAAAAGTTGAGATTGGTGAAACCAACCAACAATTTTACGAAAAAATGAGGTTTCTAAATTGATGAATAATGAAATTAGCACTCCGATACTCATAATAGGATTCAATAGACCGGAGCACATGCAAAAGTTGATTGAGGCTTTGAGTCTTATCAAACCAACCACTGTCTACTTTGCTGTAGACGGACCGAGGGATGGTATAGATGGCGAAAGGGAAAGAGTTATAGCGACTCAGAATTTGATTAAAGCAGTTAGTTGGCCTTCAAAGATTGAAACTAGGTTTCTTAGCTCAAATGCGGGTTGTAAAATCGCAGTTAGCTCAGCAATAGATTGGTTCTTTGAAAACGAAGAGTATGGGATTATTTTAGAGGATGATTGTATCCCTACTTTTGAATTCATTTCATTTGCAACGAGGATGCTAATTAAATATGCAAATGACGAGCGCGTAATGCACATTTCAGCGAACAGTTTTTTCATAAGAGAGCCCAACTATGAGTTTAATCATTATTTTTCGAAGCTACCAGGTGTTTGGGGATGGGCCACATGGAAAAGGGCTTGGGATAAATTCGAGTTTAATTCAACACGAGTTGGCACAAGGACTGCTGCTGAATTGATAACTAATTACTATCAAAATAGAGCAATTTCAAATTGGTTTATTCGCTATTATCGAGAGTCGTTATCTACCAACGCAACGACATGGTCACCTCATTGGACTTATACAATCATTCGGAATAATGGGTTGTCAGTCATGCCAACGGTCAACTTGGTTCGGAATATTGGGTTTACGCCAGATTCTACTCATGCCTACTCGAAAAGCTTCATGGCATTTAATGATTTTATTTTTGGGGGATTTCCAGATCTCCCCGATCCTAGAGAGATTGTTTCTAACAATTTTTTGGACAAGCTTCGATTTCAAGTAATCAGAAAAACTGATCCTAATCTCTTTATTATGCGCCGAATTAAAGTTTTCATGTTACCCAAGATATTCAAAGTTTTACCGACTGAATTGAAGCAACGTGCGAAGAGGCTAACATCGAAAAGCGAAATGCTAACAAAGTTTCTTCAAAAATAGAGCTAATTTCGCCCTGAGAGCTGAGAACTTATATCGTAATATTCTATGTTCAAGTAATAAATTTTTAAAATTCAAGAGAATTAACTTATGGATAAGATACATTCGCCCAAGCGAGCTCCAAGCGGTAGATGTCGCAATAACCGAAATAGTGAATTGCCAGAAAGGTAAAATCCGTTTCCAGCCGGTCAAACCATAGTGAGTATAAATCGAGTTTGAGGAACTCAAGCCCTTGGAACCCGAAACGAGATAAGTATCTTGGGCAGACTCCAATGGACCTTTTGAAAGCAGGTAAAGAATCAAACACCAATCTGAAGCGAAAAAATCTACAGACAATAAGGAATAATTGCGTAGTATGTCACGTTTGATTAGTGCATAAAACAGCCCATGGCTGCGCCCAGGAGCGCTAAAGAAACTTTTAATCCTGGAAAAATCAGAGCCATGTAATTGGAATGAGGTTGGTGGTTTTCTCTCCTTTAACTCGTGGTCAAAAAAATGTGGTGATGCACAGGCTACGCTTTCAGGACTCAATTGCAGGACACGTAGACTCGACGATATAGAATTGGTGGATATAACATCGTCTGAACCTAGCCACCTAAAATATTCACCACTTGCTTTCTCCAATAGAAAAAGAAAATTCCTGTGCATTCCAAAATTTTCAGGCTGCGGGTAGAAGACAATGCGTGTATCTCGCTGCTGATAATACCTACAGATCTCAGCCGTATTGTCCGTTGATGCGTTATCTGAAATCAAAATTTCCAGGTTTCTATAATCTTGAGCTAAAGCACTTTCAATAGCTGCAACTAATGTCGATTCCGAGTTAAAAACTGGAATTGCTATTGAAACAAGTGGGCTCTCAGGAATTGGTGACTTCTGCGAGTTATTCATCATTTAAAACATCTTTTTCGGTTTCGTTTTCTAATCCGAAATTGAGAATTTCAGAACTCACTAACTTAAAGTTCCCTTGAGACACTACTTTGCCACTTTGCAAATAAATTATCCTGTCGGCATCTTTAATAGTCGAAAGTCTGTGAGCAATAACTATGCGAGTTATTGACTTCATCTTCATTAAGATATTGTCAACTATTTCTTGTTCCGTTTTCGTGTCTAGTGCAGAGGTAGATTCGTCCAGGAATAAGATTTTTGGCGAAGAATAGAGGGCTCGGGCAATCCCAAGTCGTTGTTTTTGACCCCCACTTAGATTTGTACCGAGGCTATTTATTTGAGAATTCCAGGTTTTATCTAGAGTTTTTAACCACTCACTCAGTTCTACTATGTCAAAAAGTTCCCAAAGTGCTTCATCGCTATAGGATGTTTCTAGGTCAGGCCACATTACATTTTCAAGAATTGAACCGGGAATCAATTGGACATCCTGAGGAACGTAGCGAATATCATGTGGCCATATCTTTACTGCGTCTGAGGGTGAAAGACTAGAAATCTTAACGGTTCCAGATTCGGGTTTAATTATGCCAAGCATCACATCAATCAAAGTTGTTTTTCCAGAGCCTGAAGGGCCAGTTATGGCCAGAAATTCCCCAGGTTCTATATCTAAGGTTATGTCCTCCAACAAAAAGTGTGATTTTCCAGAATGCCTCGCCGTTACATTCTTAAGCGAAACACTTCGGTCCATAATTCCATGAAAACCAGCAAATATTCTCGATTGGTTAGCCGGAGTAGTATTTTGGAGGGCCTGATTGTCTAAGGACTTAAATTCCTCGAGGAAGTTTTTAGTCGCTTCTCGACTTGCGCGAATCTGCAGGACATCACTCTGAATTCGTAATAGAGCAGGGAGTAATCTTGAGCTAAGGGCAACAAAGACAACAAGACCCGTTATCGCTTCTTTTGCATCTTTGATTATGAACTGAAAACCAGCGATAAAGACACCACCGATCACCATTGTTATTTCAGAGACATACTTTGGGACTAGTGCGTTCATGGCTTTTGTTCGCACTGCTCGATAATTTCTGATTCTCTGGCTGGCGTAATACGAGGTAGCTATATCCTGTTTATTCGCTAAATAGAGCTCACGCGAACTAACAACGATATTCTTAACCAATTCATTACTTGAGATGCCAAGCAAGAATTGTTCTTTACCTGCATCTCCAATACGTGAGGATAGATATTTAACAGATAACCAACCTGACAATGAAAAAAAGATGAAACTCGGAATAGTAATTGTTGGATCAAGACTTGATATACCAATAAAAATGAGACTTACTGAAAAGACTTCAACGATTAAATTAACCATTTGACCTAGAGACAAAGTGACCGCACTATTCACACCTTCAATCGCGACCCCTGAAATGTATTGTGGAGATTTACTCAATTGCCATTTAGGTGATGCATTTGATACTTTCGATATGTATTGACTAGAAATTTCTGCTTCGCGAAGCGACAGGAAACCAATTATCTTGCGCATTAATAATGCACTGCCAAGCGTCTTCAAAATCAAGAGCAATGCCCCGACTAATGAGAGACAAACTACAAGTTGTTCTAGAGGAAGCTCCCCAATTATAGGTAAGTCAAGAATAAAGTTTAACGATTTTGGAATTGGAATCAAAGATAAAATACTTATTGCCAAAGATGTGACAACACCAATAATTAAGAGCCCTAACAGGTCAAAAATAGAAATCAAAAATTGTAGAATGCCCAAAAAGAAAATCTTTTTTCTGTCCGATAGTGGAAGTAAAAGTAGTACTTCCTTTAGATACCCATACCTTGAACGGAGTTTTTTCAACATAATTATATTCTACATACTTGGTGTGCCATAGGTGGTATCTAGAGATTCCTCCTGAACCATATGACTAATCATCTCTTCGAAAGACATCGATTGCCCCCAGTTAAATTCCAAGCACATCTTTTGGGCGAGTCCGACTAGTCCGCTATTCTCAACTTTCCGATAAAATTTTTCGTCAGATTCAACGTATATTTCAAAATCTCCAAGGTCAAGAGCATCAAAGGCAATTCGACACATATCTTCAAGTGAGTGCAGTTTTCCTGTTGCGACCACATAGTCAGATGCCGATCTTGCCATCGCGATCCGCTTCATAGCTTCTACATAATCTGGTGCATATCCCCAGTCTCGTCGCACCTTGATATTCCCTAAAATCAGTCTTTTCTCTAGACCTTGAGAGATCAAAAATGCCCCATGAGTAATCTTTCGCGAAACAAATTTCAGTGGTCTTCTTGACGATTCATGATTAAACAGTATTGCTATGCCAATCTTTAACTCTTTTGCTGTTCTTGCTTCTACACAGAAGTTATGTGCGATTGATTTATGTTCGGCATAAGGGCTCTGAGGATCATGGGAGGTACTTTCAGTAACTGGGGCTATTTGATTGGGACCGAACATTTCTGAACTAGATGCTTGCATCAAGAAGATATCCTGACCAGTTTTTGCACGGAATACTTCGATGCTGTTTACTAGTAGTTGTACAAATCTAAAATTTATCTGGAGTGACAATTCAGAATTAATGTATGACTCTGAAACCGAACTGGCGGATGCTAAATTATATATATGTGTAGGTTTGAATCTCTCTAAAAGGGAATAGATAAAGTCTGAATCTAAGATATTTCCCCTTACGTAGTTTATCTTGTCATGTGTGTATTTATCTGGAACGACAGAGGAGCTCCTTATAACTCCAATGACCTTCTCCCCGGCAGTAGACAGCATTTCTGCAAGGTAAGAGCCATCTTGGCCCAATGCCCCAAAAATTAGGTGGCAATCTTCACGATCCTTTTTCACTTGCAACCCTTCACTAGCGGATTAAACTTTTATAGGCGGCAAGCGTATCTAAAGCGGTGTTTTCCCAATTAAAAGTTTTTGCAATTTCGAGTCCAGCATGGCGCATTTGAAGCATCAGTGGCTCGTCCGCCAAAGTTTTTATCAGCGCCTGTTCGATTGAATCAATGCTTGTAGGATCAAAGTAGAGTGCAGCCTCTTTGCAGACTTCAGGAATACTCCCACCCGAGCTCCCAACAACCACACAATTAAGGGACATTGCTTCTACGGGCGGTAAACCAAATCCCTCATAAAGTGAGGGGTATACCAAACAAGCGGCAGAGCGATAATACATAGCAAGCTGACTGTCATTTGCATCTACTTGAGTTACCTTTTTGCGGATACCCAATTTTTGCAATTCTGAAATTTCATCTGAATCAAATTTCCCTCCCCCAACAGCAATGACGAAAAAATTCCTATTAAGTATTTTAGATTGTGAATATGCCCTAATAAAGTTTGAAAAATTCTTATAACCGCTGCGTTTCCCAACATACAAGATAAAATCACCTTCAACGTCAGCAACTGATTTAGTCTGCGGGATTAAATGAAGGTTTGACCCTAAGTAAGTAACTACTATTTTGTCTTCAGAAACTCCATATAACTCAATCAAATCCCTTTTAGTCCTCTCAGAAATGCTTAATACGAGATCAGAATTTTCTACAGATAGTCTTTTTACATCTACCACTTTACGAAAACGCGGTTTCTTTTGTGGATAAAGCTCACTAATCATGTCAAATACAGTCACAACAATTGGTGTATTTGTATTGATACTCTTTAGATTTTTTGAGTAGTACGTAGGATGAAGAATTGATCCATTTCTCGCAAGCTTGAGAAGCGCATTAATTTCTCTAGAAACTTTAGGACCGGTCGTTAACTGTTTTACTTCAAAATTTGGTGCGTTAATTTCTTTGAATCGAGAATTAGTGTTTGATTGTGTAAGAATTTTACCTTGAATTCCGTTTATTGACAGTCCACCAATAAGCTCTTGGAAATACCTTGAAATTCCACCCTCATTTTGCAGGGACCAAATTTCTGGCCCATAAACGACGAAAGGTGTAGCTGACATGCTTGAATCTTATCCCCGACAGATAAAGATGTGAGAAGAACGGGCACTGGGAGCTTAGGATATTCACATGTCGAAAACAGGTAATGACCACCCAACTTCGCGGTCGTCCTGGCTCGTTACGGGCGGAGCAGGCTACATAGGTGGTCACGTCATGCAAGCCCTCAGTGAGACTGGGATACCTGCAGTGCTGCTCGACATTGATGCAATAAGTGCTCAAAAAAAATTGACAGATCTCTCTACCTACGAGAATTGTAATGTTAAGGATAAAGACAGTCTGGCCCAAGTATTTTCACGCCATTCTATTGAGGGCGTTATTCACCTTGCTGCACTAAAATCAGTCGAAGAATCCCAAAGACGTAAAGATGAGTATTTTCAAACAAATGTGATTGGTACTAGGAACATTCTGGAACTTATGATTGATTTCGATATTAAAAAAATCATATTTTCTAGTACTGCTGCGGTTTATGATGCTCCGCCCGACGATAATGTAATTGATGAAGACTCACCTTTAAAGCCAATTTCATATTATGGTCAAACTAAGCTGGATGCAGAAGAGATAATCTCAGATTATGCCATCAAATACTCTCTCTCCTCAATAATTCTACGTTATTTTAATGTCGGTGGGTCGTTTAATCCTGATTTAAAAGATACCTCTCTTGAAAATCTCATTCCGATAACAATCAGCAAACTTAAATCAAATCAAACACCTGAGATTTTTGGGGATGATTACGAAACTCCCGATGGAACAGCCATTCGTGATTACGTAGATGTGCGCGATGTTACGGAAGCACATATGAGAGCAATTCAATATCTTAAAGAAAATACGAGTTCCCATATATTAAACATTGGAACTGGAAATGGGTATTCCGTACGTGAAATTATAGATATAACTCAGGAGGTGATGGGGACCCACAAAACAGCCCTGATTAAGGGGCGCAGAGAAGGAGATATAAGTGCAATTACCGCCGACATTGCGCGGGCAAAGAACGTCTTGGATTTTGAAGCTAAGTTCGGATTGTATGACATAATTCAAACTTCAATTAATTAAAGAGCGAAATTCCACCTCTAAAGATACTCGTGCAAAGTCGGCAAATTAGAACTTTAACTTCAGGCTTTTACGTCTAATTTTCTCGAGAAACAGTTCAGATGTTCCAAGCATGCGAGAAGGAGGTAATAAAGTTGATATCGTCTTTACAAGAGAAGCAATGCGCAAAACTTTTTTCAACTGCATAGCCGTAACTAAGTCGTAAATCAGTAGATTCACTCGCTTAGTAGCGTGTGTTAGATCTTCATAATTTTGAATGTGTAGATCCAAATTTCCATAGATTTCGTCTACATCTAGATTCTCTGCAAATTGATTTATAAGGTGGCTTCGCTTTTCAAGCATTTTACCTCGAAAATTCACACTGACACTCTTGGAGTGAAGACGATAGTAGAGAAGAGTTTCGGGGATTGATGCAATTTTATTTCTATTTGCCATTCGCATCCAGAGGGCAAGATCTTCTACAGGAAAATCAGATTCTTGATACATACCAGAATTCAATACGGCTTCTCTTCGAAACATGACACTTGGATGCGCTGTACGTTGGGAATTAATAAGAGACAATTTTGTAATTTCAGGGAAAACACCGCCATAGAGGGTCCCATAACTCTTTCCATTATCAGATATGAACTGGTAATCAGAAAAAACTGCAGCGACATCTTCATTATTTGCGAGAAATTCACTTTGACTTTCAAGTCTATTCGCCTTGTATAGGTCGTCTATATCTGCCCTGGCTATAAGTTCATTAGAAGCTCGAGAAATGCCGTGATTTAGAGTTTTAACCAAGCCCGAATGCACAGATCTTTCAAGCCGTATCCTCGAATCAATCTTTTCAAGCATCTTTACATCAGAGTTACTTAGGTCTGTTGAGCCATCATCAATGATTAGGATTTCATCTTCACTTCGCACCGTTTGAAGAAGATTTTCGATACTTTTTTTAAGGTAAGGCGCACCATTATAAAGTGGTAGTAAAATTGTCACAGAAGAGTTTTTCGGATTTAACACAGCTCTAGTCTCTATTCCAAAGAGAATTGAGATTCTTATTGACAACCGCAATCTTGCAAGAAATCTTCTTTAATTGAGGAAATGAAATTTCATAGCAATACTCTGGCAGTGAAATTGAACAGCGCTGGGTAGAGATAAATGCATTTAAATGGCTCTCATCATGGTAAATAGCGATAACACCATTCGCCAGGTCAATTTGAATATTTGAATCTAATTCTGAGCACATACTAAGAATTTTTTCCGTTTTACCTATCCAAGTGCCTCCGCAGACATAATTCTTTCTTAGGCTCCGCTTTAGGTATGCTTTAGAATTCTTGTTGTTTTCCCAAGCCCCAAGCGCACCAAATTTCAAAAGGAATTTGAAGTCCCTAAGTATGAATATTGGATTTCGCAGATAAAATAATCCCCTTGCAACTCCATTAGGTCGATAATAGCCGGGGTGCGAAACAAAACCTAGGCCTGTATCCCCAATCATTGCGGTTAGATTCGCAACGCCAATCTCACTTTCGATTTTCATATCTGCATCTAGGTGCATGAGCAAGTCACCTGAAATGGCATCAGTGGAATCCTTTAAATATTTATACCGGAGCAAAGTTGGGAATGGCCACTTTTCTCCAGCAATTTCTCGAATAACAAGGTTTACCCCAAGATAATCTCTAATGTCCTGCGAAATTTCTTTCGGCTTATTCGTGCAGACTAGCCACTGGATCTCCAAGTTTTTATCCATTTTACCCATGGAGGATCTAATTAAATCCTCCCAAAAATTCAGGTAGCGATCAGTGGCAACACTAAATATTGTTAAATCTGACATTTGTTACCACCAGAAATTTCTTGGGGATCATTAGCGTAGCCCAAGTTTGTCACAGTCCTTCATCCAATTGGCAAGTGAAATGAGTTCATCTTTAGAAATAACTGCAGATGACACCAAAGATTCATAACAAGCTGTCATTTGATCTGCCATAGAGCGGTGATTACTCAACTGAATTTTGTCGAGTTTTTCCGTAATTTCTCCCGCTCCTCTGTAAAGTTGCACTTCCTGCGAAAAGTCGGAAAGAAGGTTGTGTTCATTTCGATCTTGATAAACAACTGGCGAGAAAAAGGATACATTCTGGCCGTATTCTCTCAATATTCGTACAGCAACAAAGCCACGCAATATATCGGTCAAACGAAAGGTGCATGTAGCTGGAAGG
>Ga0207938_1000160_pt1 | contig 11746 bp, 12 predicted proteins | sample LakMenEpi15Mar12_FD_150671 | JGI IMG/M metagenome (GOLD analysis project Ga0207938, IMG submission 150671) | Freshwater microbial communities from Lake Mendota, WI - 05MAR2012 deep hole epilimnion (SPAdes) | ecosystem: Environmental > Aquatic > Freshwater > Lake > Epilimnion/Euphotic zone ...
TTGGCACTCCTAACGTAGAATCAATTTTTTGTGGGCTCTTACTTGTTGTTATTTCGCTAGTTATGCAAGAAGCACAGGGTTTGCAAGAAGAAAATCAGCTAACAGTTTAGGGAGATTTTTATGCCTATTATTATAAACTTAGACGTTATGCTGGCTCGTCGTAAAATGAAGCTGCAAGATTTGGCAGAAACCGTTGGTATTACCATTCAAAATTTGTCGATCTTAAAGACAGGTAAAGCAAAGGCTGTGCGGTTTTCAACTCTTGAAGCCATTTGCCATGCCTTGAATTGCCAACCTGGTGATATTTTAGAATTTAAGGAGTAGATTCATGAAAATACTATTTTTACTAAGCTTGATCACAGGCGGACTTGCAGCAGCAGCAAGTCCTGAAATCACTCCATTTAAATATGTAGATACACCAGCTCCCTATGAGATTCCTGCATCATCGCGTTTTACAGCAAAACGTGATGCTGATGGACCCGACATTGTTTATTATTTAAGCAAACCCGATGTTTCCAGTTACCCGATTGCTATTGTCTGTACTGGTTCAACATCAAGAGATAGCATCACTAGCGTTATCGATATTCACCGGTATTTTCTGCAAGAATTTTTAGACCTAGGCGCAGCAGTTTTAACCGTTGAACAATGGGGAATTGATGAAAACAAAGTAAATCAAGAAGAGTTTTGGAACCACTACACTCGCACTCAACGATTAATTGACCATAAAGCAATTATTGAATACTTAAAATCAAATCCTCCTGTTGGGTGGAATGGTAATTTCATCTTCTTAGGTGCTTCTGAAGGTGGCCCTTTGGTTACCACCCTTACAACACTTTACCAAGATTGCACGATCGCCACTATTAATTGGAGTGGAGCAGGCGCTTGGAATTGGCGAGAAGAACTATGGGCATTCATACAGGCTGAACCACAACTAAAAGCAGAGAATTCATCACGTGAGATTTATGATGCACACATGAACGAAACTTTGCGTAACCCAACACCAAACGAAGACTATATGGGAATGACGTATAAATACCATGCTGATGCGCTTACTTATCCTGATTATGAGTACTCAAAAATTCACACACCTTTTTTAGTTGTCAGTGGGGCTCTCGATAGCATCATTGCTTCTTCAGATCAATTTGTAGAAAAAGCATTAGCTGCTGGCGCTAACATAACTTATTTTCGTATTGGGGATATGGACCACTATGTGCGCAAACGACCTGAGATTGTAGAAAAGTCGTTTGAATGGCTGAAAAAACAATTAAATTAGGGTATAAAATCTGATGGGGCCTCATTATAGAGTCCCCTTCTTGCCCATGCATTAATAGCACCCGTTGCAATTTTTTCTAGATCATTGGTACAAATATAGTTTTCTATAATTTTTTTCCCAGCAAGCATAACAGTGTGTGGCTTAGCATCGGGTGCATTATTGATTAATACTGAACGCAATTTTCCATAAGGCAATGGCACAAAGCACGGATCTTTTAGTGACCATAATAATAAGTCAGCTCGCTGACCAACCTCTATTTTGCCACTACTCGGTGAATCAATAATCTTTAATCCGTTGGTAGTAAGCCAATCAAAAATAATTTCTTCACTAAAAACCAATGGGTTCTTATGCACGCCATTATGCAGCAGCGTAGCGAAATATGCTTCATTCAAAATATTGTTGGTATTGTTGTTGGAACAAGCATCTGTTCCAATGGCAATGTTCACTCCGTTTTTGTGAAACTCAAGCATTGGAGCAATGCCCACACCGGTTTTTGCATTACTAACAGGGCAATGAATGATTGATGCACCAGAGCGTGCAATTAGTTTAATTTCTTCTTCATCAACGGTTGTAGCGTGAATAAGATTCCAGCGTTCATTTAAAATACCAAGATTTTCTAATAAGCGTACTGGCGATGTGCCACGATTTTTACGGCATGCCTCAACGGATTCTATACCCTCACTCATGTGAATGTTAACTCTGGTGTTATACCTTATGGCAATGTCATTGAACAAAGTTAGTAATTCATTCGAGGCAGTTAAAATAGAAGCCGAACCAATGTGAATTTTCAAATTTTCGCAGTTCGATTCAAAATATTTTGAAAATTGTTTTTCAACATCTTCTAAACTAATTTGAGCAGGAACATTTCCTTTGCCTTCCCAAACATCGTTAAAAACGCAATTAAGGGCACCAATAATGCCAATGTCGTTGAAAGCCCTAATGACTGGTTCAGGTCGTGATGCTATGGCGTACACACTTGTTGCGCCACTTTTTAAAGCATCAAGTAACACAAAAATAGCTTGATGATAGCGGTCTTCATCGTTCTTTTTTTGCACAATATGCATTGCACTTAGCAAGTTAGTAATTGAAAGCTCATCTAGCATGCGTCGATCAAGTAACTGATTGGGATGCAAATGGCTATTAACAAAACCGCTAGTGACAAAAAAATGTTCAGATGAAATATCAAAAGCACTTATGGCAGTGCGGTCAATTTTTTCTATTACACCATCTTTTATAAAAATATCAGCCAGTTCATAGCTATTACTTTTATGGTGCGGCTCGTTGCCATAAGATTCTAAAATGATGCTTTTTAAAAAACTATCCATCCTGGCTTTCTTGATTTTACAAAATTATGTTACGGCTTTTCTGCAATCAGTATTACATTTTCGCGTCCATCTAGCGCCCATGATGTTGATACATAACTAAGCGGTTTCATAGTGCTTTCAATAACTCTAAATCCATTTTTTTCAAAAACAGACCTTAGAACTTTATCGTCTAAGAAAAAGAAAGGATCGTCTGTAATATTTTTACATTGTGATTCCGTAGTTACATCTCTGTTCAGATAAGGTTGCAGTGACTGAACAAATCCTGGATTTTTTTCTCCTGCTCCTACTCGCCTTTCGTATTCGGGGATAAAACTTTCATAACGCTTTACGTAAGGTGTAATTGCAACAACAAAAATGCGTCCTGCAGGTTTAAGAAGAAGAAATAAATGTTTAACAGTCACTTCAAGTTGTTCTGGGGTCAGGTAATGCAAAACTCTACCAACAAAAATAGCTTCATAGGTGCCAATATTGCTTATGTCTTGATCCTTAGTAATATCAGCTTGAATAAACTGCACTTGCTTAGCGCTATCCATATCCAATTTATTTTCTTGCATCTCTTTAGCTAATCTTTTGGATGCTATAAATAAGTGGCGTTCGTCTAAATCGCTTAATGTGTATTTCGTATCTTTGCTTTGGTGTAATGCAGTAAGCATGACATTACCGTATGCTCCGCCAATTTCTAAAACTGATTTTCCTTTTGCGTATTTTAAAAATTCTAAAGTTGCATAATCTGGTGCCGCAGTAACTGCCCCTCTTTTATTAAGAGTTTGAAGACGACCATCTGCATCAGGAACTGGGGGTTTTAAGTCAAGCTCATCACACTTTGCTAGTGCTTGCTCGTAAGTAAACACCCGATTACCATCAGGTTCTGCGCACACATGCGACAAACACATAACGGTAACAAATAGCATTCTGATTTTTGCAAGATTTTTAAGCATTATATTCATAGTCACTGCCTTATTTATGAAATAACTGAGGATACACTAGTACTTTTTTCAAAATCACTCTATCGTTTTTTTTATGTGGAAGCAGCAAACCGCAAAAGGTTGCGCTTGAGCGCTTTAACTGATACATCTATCACACAGTAATATACAGTTTTTAAAAATTTCAACTTCAAACTAATTTTTTTCTTTTTCATGGCCAGCCAACTTCAAAGTTCAAACGATTTTGACCATATCAATTATGCAAGGTCATTTGCTGCAACTCAAGAAAAACCGTTTTCTTGTTTTCAATTTGTGACCCATGTTCTTGCACAAAACGCACCTCTTGCTCACCAAGAGTTAATGAAAAATCATAAAATTATTTTGCAGAATTTACCCGCGGAACACTGCACTCAAGATTTTATCCCTTATTATTATTCTTTATTACCATTCCCAACTTTAAAATATTGGAAAAAAATTGAAATCACAGATGTGCTATCGGGTGATCTTTTAATCTACATTGATAATGCTTACAATCCTGATCCTTTATCCAGAGCAGATAACACTTCCTCAGGAACACATGTTGCTTTTGTAGACACTGTATTAAGCAATAATGAGATAGACTGTCTAAAATTAAAATTACTTGATAGCTCAAACCGCGTACGAGGACGTCTTCTTTGTCATGCAGAGAAAGAACCTCCTGGTACGGGTTGTGTTGCTTATAGTTTTGCAAAATTACTTTTTAGAAACTCGACTAATTCATGGGATATTAAGTTTGATTGTCAAAAACTTTTAACAAAAAAATACACCTATGCTTTTAGGATTTTAAAAAAAGTAAAATGAAACTCCATAGAGCTTCATAATAGGTAAATATAACGCATCCTGTGATAATCTGTTGCTACAACGCAGTGCCAACAACTATATCACGTGCCCAAGATGATCCTGCACCTAGTTTTAATACCGAACCACTATCAAATTTCAAACCGCCAGTAAAGACATCTCCTGCTGTATGATCTGCTGGAACTGAAATATTGTCATCTACTGAAAGCACTCCGTATTGCTGCACTTCCATTAGTCCTGGAACAGCTCCGGCAGCAGTATTTGAACATAGTTCAAAAATTGCTCCAACAGTTCCTGTAGCTCCAATGGTAACAGCAGCTGTTGGTAACCTTCCGGCATCACTAACACGTAATGTACCAGCCACCACATCAATTGGTAATGATGCGCCACTTAAATTTACAGTAACAAGAATAAATCCTGGCCCCGCCTTTACTAAAGTATTACTTCCTGTAGCTCCATTAAGAGTTAAAGTATCAGCGTTCGCAATTGTACCACCAGAAGCACTAGTGTCTAAATTGTTTACGATGGTACTGCCCAGAATATCTGTAGTCAAAGTATGACCAGCAAGAACAAGTGAACCTATAGTTATTGCGTTAGTACTGTGTATTTCTCCACTATTTGTCATCGTTATTTTTGGAATGCTAAGGTCAGTTGTTGCTCGTAATATGCTACCAAGATCTAGCTCTATTGCCGGAATAATATCAGATGCATCAATAATGACTGTACCATCCTCTATTTTCAAGTAGTCAATTATGCTTCCTGCACAATCAAAATCAAGCGTTCCTCCACCTTTTTTAGTAACTTCGGCGGCGATGATCGGAGCCGTAATAGTTGCGCTATCTCCGGTATCCACTTCGAGATTAATCTGCGTGTAATGAGTAGTATACCTACCAACCCCCAAAGTAACTGGTTGCCTTAAATAAAGGCTGGGTGCATCGTGCACATAAACATGCCCATCATTCACTGTTAAATACAATAAGTTATAGTCAGCACCAGTAAGATTAAGTGTACCTGAACCTTTTTTAAATAATGTTTCTGCACTAATTCCGGCGGATATTGTGCTGGTGTCAGTGCCGTCTACCTCTACATCTAAAGAAGTAGCACTAAGTTGATCAGCCAAAACCATGGTGATCAAAAAAGCTAATGTAAAATTTTGAAAAATAGTCATTTTTAAGCTCCTAAAATAAAAAAATCAATTGTGAACTTTTATTATTTCAAAGAATCGTTAAAAATTAATAAATAGTAATTAAAATTATAAATAAATTATTTATTTTTATTAGGTCTGTATTCAAAAAAAAAAGAAAACATAATGTATAATTATGAAATTTTTAATAAAAATAATTTATAGATTTATCGTAAAACCACGGGACTTGCCCCATGGAGTTTCATCTGAATATTTTAGGGAAAATATAAGATTAATGAGAGACGATCGTCTCTGTCGTAGCATTAGGCTTTGGCGCTAACCATATAGCCATTGCAGCAAATGCGAACGCACAAGATACTACCAAAAATATATGATTAGTGGCTAACATCACTGCTTGAGATTGCAATAGCTGATCTAGTAAGGACAAGGCTAATGATTCATTCATGTCCCCAACCATTGATGCAATTTGATCAGGCGCTGCAATTTTATCAACCAAGTCATTTCGCAAAATATTTGTTCTATCTTCCCATGCAGTTGTTACTATAGATATAGCCATCGCTCCAGAGAGGGTTCTTAAGAAATTCATTAACCCTGCTGCAGAAGCTACTTCTTCTGAGTCAACGCTAGAAAGTGCCAATGCTGTTAAAGGAACAAAGAAAAAAGGCATTCCTATTCCTTGATATAACATTGGAATAGATATTTGCCAGTGCGTCATGTCTGTTGAACCGAATGCACGATAAAATGTTACCAACCCAAGCCAGCCCAGACCACAAAAAACTAACATTCGTGGATCATATTTTGTAGAAAATTTTGCTGCAAAAGGAGCAACGCAGACAGCTAAAACACCCAAAGCAGCGGTTGTAAGCCCTGACCATGCAGCAGTGTACCCCATGTAGTTTTGCAACCATAAAGGGGTAAGCACAATAGAGCAGTTAAAAGCACCAAAACCCAAACTGATAGTTAATACACTTGCAGCAAAACCTCTATGGCGAAACACACGTATATTAACAATTGGGTGATCATGAGTTAGCTCCCAAATCATAAAGCATGCAAATCCTATAGCAGCTATAATCAAAAGCGCCCATATTTCGCTTGATTCAAACCAGTCGTAGTTTTTACCTTCATCTAGCATAATTTGAAGCGCTGAAACCCAGACAATTAACAATGCCAGGCCAATAAAATCTATTTTATTTTTTATAATAACCGATTCAAAACAACGTAGTAATTTCAGTAAAACAAGACTACAAACAATAGCCAGAGGAATATTAATAAAAAATATAAAGCTCCATCCAAAATTATCACAAATATATCCGCCAACTACAGGCCCCATTACTGGTGCTACAAGCGTTGTCATTGCCCACAAACCCAAGGCTGTACTTCTTTTTTCTTTTGGAAAAATTTGCATAAGCAGAGTTTGAGACAAAGGCATTAACGGTCCACCTGCCAAACCTTGTAATACGCGCCCGGCAACAAGAATGCCTAAACTATCTGCAAAACCGCAAAGTGCTGAAAATACTCCAAATAACATCATACATGTGGTAAAAACGCGCAGTGTACCAAATCGACTTGCAAGCCAACCTGTTAAGGGAACACATATTGCTTCAGCAACTGCATAAGAAGTAATGACGTAAGTTCCTTCTGATAAGGAAACAGCAAGGCCGCCTGCTATATTTGAAACAGAAACATTAGCAATGGTCATATCAAGCACAACAACGAAGTTTGCAAGAGCTAATAACATAGCAGCAACTATTAATTTACCGCCTGTTAAAGGCTGTATTACACCTAAAGCTGAAGAGTTACCCTTCATTTTTTATAATCAGAAACATCGATATCAACCTGCATTGACAAGCCAACTTGCAAAGGGTGAAGCTTTAATTCTTCTGGATCAAGCTCAATTCGAACAGGAAGCCGTTGAACAACTTTTATCCAATTACCTGTTGCATTTTGCGCTGGAATAATAGCAAAAGCAGACCCTGTACCACCTGCAATACCAACAACTCTTCCATGAAAAATCACCGAAGAACCGTAAAAATCTGCCGTGAGTTTGGCTGTTTGCCCCGCTTGAACCTTTCGCAACTGAACTTCTTTAAAATTAGCATTCACATGCATATTTTGCATTGGTACCACTGACATTAAAGCTGAACCTGGCTGCACTCGTTGCCCCAATTGCACTTGACGCTTTGCAATTACCCCATCGATGGGCGAATGAACTGTTGTACGATCAAAATCAACTTGCGCTTGCTCAAGGGAAACTTGAGCAATATCAAATACAGCTTGCGCTGCCTTAAAAGCATTTTTAGCATTGCTTACTTCTTCTGCGGAAACAGAACCTGACTTAGTGAGCGCTTGTCTGCGATCTGAAATTAGTTTTGTACGGTCTAAGTCTGCTTGTGCTTTACTAAGGTCAGCTTTAGCACGCGCAAGCACAAGACGTGCATCTGTATCATCAATGTTAACTAAGACATCACCTGCATTTACAACGCTGGTATCTTTATAATGGATTGCTTTCACAATGCCACCAACTAATGAAGTAACCTGAGCAATTTCTGCACCTACATAAGCATTGTCAGTAGTTACATGCTTTGAACTCACAAAAAAGTAATAAACAGAAAAAACAAGAGCCATTAAAAAAACACATAACCCAAGCAATACAAATAAACTTTTTCGTTTGTTGTCTTTATCAATTTTTACGCAATCAAACAATTTTTTTTTCATTATTTTTCCTTGATACTAGCACTAGAATATCAATTGTCTTTATAGACTAATTGCTCTAATAACCAGCATGAGAGTGAGAAATTGCATCACTTCCAGTTTCTGCTATTTCTGCCCCTGTTAAAGCATTCAGTAATTTTGAGGCATTGAGATACTGTAAATTCTCACTCAAATTTGGAGAACCGTTAACCATTGCAATAGGAACCTCTGAAGACCAAGCCAAGCGTATAGGCAAACTTAACGACCCAGCAATATCAAGCTTACTTAAAATAATATGTCGAACTCCAAATTTTTTAATAAAACTCACATAATCAGGAGACAAACTTACACAACCATCACATGGCACAATAAGCACGGGATCAAAAACAAACTTTTGTGCAGAAAGTAACCAATTTAAATCGTCAGAATTTTTTAGATTAACACCTTGGGTGTCAATTAATTTAATAACATCTGTTTGATTTTTAATATTTTCCTGTAAAGAAAGCCAACCTTCTTGGCCAAAGTAGTAAGGTACATCTAATTTGTGAGCGTACGCTTGCAATAGACCTTGACCAGATGTTTTTATAGTATCGATATTATAAATTTCAACAGCTCGATCACTTGCTTTTAATAAAGCGGCAACTTTAGCCAGAATTTGCGTTTTGCCTACACCAAAAGAGCCCAAAAACACAACGGGTTTTAGACTTAAGATTTTGCGTATCCATTGAGGTTCAAAATTTAGACACTCAGATAGAGATTCAGCAATATTAATTCCAGTCAGTGTTAAATAAGGGGACAGGCACTTTAGCCAAAAATCTTGAAAATCCTGCCCAAGGTAATGTGAACTGCAAATTTCTTCGACCATTCGAATAGCTGACAAAGGATTATCAATACGATTTTTCTCAGCCTTTCTAAGAGATGGCACCAGAATGGGCTCTTCCCCTTCAAAAAGAGCTACGGTAACACGAACTTGATTATTAATTTCTTCTGTTCGTTCTATTGCGACATCTTCACCGAAGCGTTTTTTGACTTCTTGAAGAGCCTCATTTAAGGTAGGAGCCGTAATTGTAATTTTTTGCATACGTAAACCGAAATTTTACTGATTGTGAATTATCATGACATTAGATTAAGTGTAAGAGTTATCGGATGAGTTTTACAATACGTTTGCTAATTTGGTTTAAAAGTAATTTTGTAGGTAGTGATAGTTATGGTAATCGCTACTACGAAGAGAAATATAAAAAAACATCTGATGGAAGTAAACTTAGACGTTGGGTTGTGTACAAAGGAAACAGTGAAGCAAGCAAAATCCCCCCTGAATGGCATGCTTGGCTACATTACCGAGCAGACCAACCATTGCAAGGTCAGATTTATGCATGGCAAAAACCACATTTGCCTAACCTTACAGGAACACCATATGCATATAATCCTGAAAATATTCACGGAAAAGTTATAGAATTAAAAACTAAAAAGAAGCCAGTTTACGAACCTTGGAAACCTAATGGATGAAAAATATTATGAAGTAGTGGTAGAAGAACATCACCACGACCTTCGCCTAGATAAGTTTCTAACGCTTACCACCCCATTTAGTCGGACACGCATTCAAGACTTATTAAAGTCTAATGCGATTAGAGTTGAGCCTTTAAAACCTTTCGACGCAAAAACCAAAGCAAAGACAGGCGAGCATTATTTTATTGTTGAACCAGCCGCAATTGAAGCTGACCCACAACCTCAAGACATTCCATTGGATATTCTATTCGAAGACGAGCATCTCTTAGTATTGAATAAACCAACAGATTTTGTGGTGCACCCGGCCCCTGGTCATTATGACGGAACTTTGGTCAATGCATTGCTGCATCATTGTGGAGATAGTTTATCTGGTATTGGAGGCGTTAAACGCCCAGGCATTATCCATAGATTAGATAAAGACACCAGTGGAATTCTTGTTGTTGCTAAAACGGATGCAGCTCATCACGGGTTGTCACAACAATTTCATGACCGCGAAGAACAATTAACAAAAATATATTGGACTATCGTGTTGGGGCGCCCCTACCCTACTTCGGGGATGATTGATGCTCCAATTGGTCGACACCATAAAGATAGACAAAAAATGGCTGTAAATCCAAGTGGCAAAACTGCTCAAACTAGCTATAAGGTTTTGAAAGTCTTCACATCACAAAAAGATCCACAAAGTCAGATTAGCTTTGTAGAATGTCAGCTACACACAGGCAGAACACACCAAATTCGAGTGCACTTACAACACCTTGGCGTACCTGTTATTGGCGATGAAGTATATGGTAAAAAGCCCAAAAAAGGCTTGTGGCCAGAGAGTGTGTATGCATTTCCAAGACAAGCTTTGCATGCTTATTCACTATCTTTTATGCACCCCCTATTACATGAACAACTGTCTTTTCAAGCCCCTTTAGCTAGTGACATGGAAGAATTACTAACAAGCTTGAGTAATAATTAATTATTTAAATGTGTTTATATAAAATTATGTAAATTAACTTTTTATTTATAATATTGTATTAGCATTGAGGCTAGAGATAATATTACAAAAATTGTATCATGAAAATATTAAGCATACTGTTCATAGGCCTTTTTTGCGCAAATACGGCGCCAGCATTTTCTAGCCATCAAAACACAACTAATCCACATACAAAAAATAAACATGCGCAAACAGCACAAAGGAAAAGTAGTGGAGTTTTTGGCAAGATGTCCAAGTCTAAATCAGCAGTTTCTGGACATACAGCTAATGCTGCTCTTTTAAAAAAATGTGCTGCTTTGAAATCACACGGTAAACCGCTTACAAAAGAATGTATTGCAGCTCAAAAACAGGGAAAAAAGAAGCCTACTTCTGCTGCAAATGCTAAGAAGCAACCTGCTAAGAAGAACTCTATGTTTGCAAGCATGAATCCTTTTGGAAAAAAGAAGCCTGATTCTGCTGCAAACGCGAAGAAGTCTCCTGCTAAAAAGAGCTCTATGTTTGATCACATTAATCCTTTTGCAAAAAAGACCCCCGCTTCTGCTGCAAACGCTAAGAAGCAACCTGCTAAAAAGAATTCTATGTTTGCAAGCATGAATCCTTTTGCGAAAAAACAAGCGGCAGAACCCGCTGTAGACGACAGCTCTATGGATACTGATGCCATCATGACTGACGATGAGATAGACTCTACCGGAGACATGAATATGGATGATGGCTCAATGAATGAAGAAGAAGTCGATCCCGATGCTGATATAGATGATGGATCAATGAATGAAGAAGAAGTCGATCCTGATGCTGACATAGATGATGGCTCAATGAATGAAGAAGAAGTCGATCCTGATGCTGACATGGATGATGGATCAATGAATGAAGAAGAAGTCGATCCCGATGCTATAGATGATGGATCAATGAATGAAGAAGAAGTCGATCCCGATGCTATAGATGAAGAAGATTCTCAATAGTAATTAACATTTAGAGCCTTTTGCAAAAACAAAATAGCAGAGGGAATTAACTAAAAATTATGATGAAAAAATATGCATAGGAGATTCTGTCTGCTAAAAAAGCATTGAA
>Ga0207938_1000161_pt1 | contig 11738 bp, 12 predicted proteins | sample LakMenEpi15Mar12_FD_150671 | JGI IMG/M metagenome (GOLD analysis project Ga0207938, IMG submission 150671) | Freshwater microbial communities from Lake Mendota, WI - 05MAR2012 deep hole epilimnion (SPAdes) | ecosystem: Environmental > Aquatic > Freshwater > Lake > Epilimnion/Euphotic zone ...
TGGCGCGGCATTGCAACAAGATATGCGAAAAACACAAAATCCTTTCTTGCTGCAATTCATATTCGGTGCATCGCTCTTTGGGCTAATATCTCGTGACTACACTATCTAAATCTGTATGGGAAGTTATAAGCTAGTATCATCTGTTTCTAATTTTTGCCCAGGGAAAAGCCGGTCCAGGATCTGTCTTTCGCCCTGGGGCAATATCTTCATGGCCAATAATGCGATTAAGCGGAATAGGATGTTTTGCCATTAGCTGAGCTAAGAGTTTTTTTAAAGCATCAATCTGTGCATCAGGAAACTTTGGCCATTCGCCGGTTAAAGCATAACCAGCATGGTAGCCCCCATTTTGAAGCTCAATACCTATGGAAAAATGGTTCACATTATCTTGACCTTCCCAGGAACTAGGGCCCGCATGCCATGCACGTTTTGCATCGTCAACCAATTGATAAATCGTACCGTCTTCGTCGATAGCATAATGGCTGCTGACCTCACGTTTAGGATCAGTTAGAATTTGCAGAGCTTCTTCCATAGTTGCTACATCTGTATAGTGCAACACTACACAGTCTATTTTTGCACCATCTGGACGATCATTAAAATTAGGCGAAGGATAGGGAATAATTTTCAGCATCAATTTTTCCGTTGTTCTTTTACACACAAATGCGGCACAATGGGCTCGCATGTTTATTTAGAGGTATTTTATGATTTTCGTCAAAGTTTTATGGTCATTGTTAATAAACCTTGATCTTATTGTTATTACACTGCTTGTATTTGGAACGTTGCGTAAGTTGTGTAATAAAACTTGTTCGCTGCAAAAACCTGTGATGAGCACAGCGGCAATTTTGCTAATATTCATGATGGGTGATTTTCCATTTAGTGGACGTTATATTTTAAGGCACCTAGAAGAAAAAATTCCAGTTACTCAGCTTCCGCGCAATGTTCACGGCATAGTGATTACTGGTGGTTCTTTATGCTTATTTGAAACAGAAGTTAGTGGTTCAGCTGTTTATCATAAAACAGCAGGAAGGCTGTTTGACGCTTTAAAAGTAGCCCATTCACATCCACATACAGAAATTGTTTTTGCTGGTTCAAAATTAGAAAGCGATGAATTCCTAAAGCTCGCGACTTCTCTTGGGGTTTCTCATAAAAGAATTAAGACCGTCAGTAATGAAAAATTAAGTTCTTTGGAAGCTGTAGCGGAAGAAGCATCAAAACTTATAGGCAATACAAAACATAAAAAATGGCTATTGATAACATCTGCTTACTTAATGCCACGCACATTAAATATATTCCAATCACACAACTGTGAATTAACTCCCTTCCCTGTTGATTTTCACACGATTGGTCACGCCAGTGATAAAAAACCAGCTAGCTACTTAACAAGACTAGCTATGAGTTTTCAAGATCGATTAGGGTTCATTGCTTGGAACATTGCCTGGAGAGAAATAGCCGGACTATGCAACCTGCGACTAAGTGGAAAAACAAAAACCTTATTCCCAAAAATTGATGCATCCAAAGTATAAGGGTTTACTGTGGATATTGGGGTGGTGTGTAACCTTTACTTGCGGGGTCACCACCTCAAAATTTTTGAGTGGCAGCACGAATAATTTTACATTATTTTGTGTGCGATACCTTTTTGGCATGCTGTTTTTTTTACCTGTTTTTTTGCCGAAATTATCAAGCCTTAACAAGTTACAAGCATCCGTATGGTTACATATAACTAGGGCTTTATGTATTGGGGCATCAACACTTTTAACCTATCAGACTTACCGTAACCTTCCATTAGCAATCGCAACTAGCGTGGGCTTTACAGGACCGTTGCTAGCATCATCTTTTGGTATGTTATTTTTAAAAGAGAAGCTTAGTCAGCCCAAAATATTGGCGCTTATTTTGGGGTACTTAGGAGTACTGTTTATTGTGCAGCCCAGATATATGAACTTGGATATGCACTATATATTTACGGGGTTGGGCGCTTGTATTTTAGCGAGCTCTGCAAATACACTAGCCAGAAAACTTAGCAATAAAGATTCAGCAATCTTAATTATGCTTACATCCACTCTTATTTTGGGTAGCATTGCATTTGTTGGATTTTGTATATCGAATGAACCAATTCACAACGCAGATTTACTGTTATTAATTGCCGTTGGTATATTTGGTTCGCTTTCACAATTTGCTTATATCAAAGCGGTAAGTTTTGCTGAAGTCAGTTTTATATCACCTTTTGAATACACCAGGCTTTTATTGGCTGTTCCTGTTGGGTATTTTTTGTTTGGAGAGTCAGTGAATCTTGGGCAAGCATTTGGAATGCTACTGATTGTTGCAGGTTGCTTATACCTTTCTGGTAAGAAAGTCGCTAACTAATAGACTTGGCTTTCTTACAGCTTTGCACAATGTAAACCCCACCCAAAATTATAATCACCCCAATGTACTGTGCAATGGTAATTTTTTCCTGCAAAAAGATAATGCCAAGAATAATAGTGACAATAGGTTCAAACACAGAAAGGATAGATGCTTTTGTGCTGTTAATAGTGAGCATAGCTACATACACCAGATAAATAGGTAATACAGTTGCAAGAATTGCTAACCCGCTGATGTTTCCAATAACCCAAGCTGTAGTTGGTATGTACACAGAGCCTTTGTAGGCTATAAGTAAAGCAAAAACTAAAAAGTTACCGAAACAAATGCAAAAGGTACCACTTAATACTGATAAGCTTTTAATGGAACGCTGAGAAGAATAAAAATACACACCAAAAGCAAAAGCGCAGAAAAGTCCCCAACCAATTCCTTCAAGGCTTAAGTGCCAATTGCTAGGATCACTTAAGAAAAGAACCCCTACTAACACAATAGCCAGGCCTTTTAAAATAACCAAACTTGGGGGATTTTTTCCATGCAACCAATCAAGCAGCACCACAAAAATAGGGTAGCAATAGAATAGAACCATGGCCAATCCACTGCCAATATACTTAATAGCAAAAAAATAAAAACTTGTGGCGCTTGCATAAAAAATAGAAGAAATACCTATAGTCAGCAGACCTTTTTTGGAAATAACGTCCTTCCAATGTTGCTTAGTATTTAAAAAAGGCAGCAGCACAACAACCGACAAAAGAAAACGCCAAAATAGGAATTCGTTGATTTCAAGCCCTGATTGAAGCAAATAGACGCCAAATAATCCCAAGCTTCCATAAAGAGCCCCAGACAAAATTGCCAGCCAAGTTCCTAAGTTCATATTAAGTCATTCTTACAATAATGGGTTATATAAAAAGTCTATATGGAACAGAAATGGAAAGCACGCAGTTTTATGCACAAAGTTGTAAAATACATTTCCATTGTGCTTTATATAGTTTTATTGTTTGACAATTTAAATACAGGATACTATATAACACTTATGACCAAAATAAACCATTAGGGAATTAAATGAAAAAATCGAAAATATTAGCATTGGCTTTGTGCCTTACTTGTTTACCGGTACATGGAGCTGCAACTGGAGCTGCAGTTGGAGGGGCTGGTATAGAAAGTGTAGACTTAGCAGCAGTGGATATAGCTCCTCACTTTAGAGTGTTTAATGATACTGACGCAGGACTAGCAGATTTATACCCCGCCACAATGAAAAGTTTTGAGAAACTAGGTGATGTTGGTATTGTTTCTGTTATTCGTAAAATTGAAGCTGATAGGAAATCAGCCACTGGTAATGAAGTACAAGCTTTACGTACTTTCTATTTTGGTAAATTTTTTGAATTCATGGGTGGTTTAAAAGAAAGAAGAGAGAACTCACTAGAATTCTTGGCTTTGTGGGATAACATATACCAAGAGGCCACTAAAGCTGCAGCAGGTGGTGTCGAAGAGCTTCAATGGCGTTTAGTACAAGTTATGTTTGTGCGTGGTTTATTATTAGCATCAGGCGGTGGAAGCCCAGAAGCACAAGACTTATTAAGCACAGTTCCTGACATGAATTTATTTTTTGGTGCGCTGGCTAATACACCAACACACCTAAGAACACTTGGCCAACCAGTGGTACCCGCATGGCAGCATTCTTCTGTGGCTTGCCTTATAAATACTACAGATGAAGAAGCCAGAGGCCAGGATGTACATAAACAGGGACTACAGCCAGGTTCATTAGACTGGAATATTACAAAATTTATAAGTAAAGAAGCTAAGCGTCTTGGATTACACAAAGAAGTTTATTTACCAATGGTAGATGCTGGTAAAATTGGCATTACAACACTTGTAAAAATGTGGCTGAATCAAATTTTCGGCGTACCTTTAACATATGGCGAATATACTGCCCATGGCATTAATTTAGGATCAGATGTTGGCGCAATGCATGACGAAGCACATGGCATTGTAGATAACCGCAGAAGAGAAGTAAAACAAGCAATAGCAAACTTATTAAATGCAGCAAATACAGCTGGTAAAAACCCAAGAGCTGAAGCATTGCCACTTGCAACTAGGCACATGGTTTCTCGTTTTAATGCACTTAACCAAACGTTATTAGCATATGTAGAAGCTAAAGAACGTAGAGCTGTAGAAGCCTTAAGTGCTGCAAAAGCTTTAGCACCAGATGATGCTGATAATGCTCAGCGTAAAGAAGCTGAAAAAATTGCGCGTAGACGATACAATACTGGTATTACAGCGTTATTCCAAGCATTGCATGAAGCATATGCAATGAAAGCAAATGTACTTGAAGCACCAACCCTTGAAAAGGCAATCACGCGCTTGTGTGCAAACGCTACAAGTGGAGAAACTTCAGATAAATTTAATGAATTAGAGACTTTCTTCAATCCACGCTCTGATTTAACTAATGAAGAAATTTTTGCAAGAATAGGAACACGTTCTTTAGCATCAGTTGGCGTTCATGTTTATGGAGCAGATGTGCCAACTACAATTGCTGAATATGCAGCGCAAGGTAAAGTCTTTATGGACACGTTGCACGTAAACCGTGGGGCAGTATACACAGAAATATTTTTTGATGTAGTGAATGGAAAACGCGTAAAAATACAAGTACCAACAGCACATTATTTGGTAAATACTGCAAAAGATGAAAATGCGGTATTAGGTTTAGTTGGGCAAAAGGTATCTGAAGCTAATGTGCCAACCAATGAGCAAAGACAAGACTTGCGGGAAGCAGATGAAACAATCAAAAAAGTAGCTTTAAAGCGAACAGAACGTTGGTTAACAGAAGTTGAAGCACGCACAAACACTTTAGTTTCTGGCTTAACCGCTAGTGTATTAGCTTATGTTCCTGCAGAAGTGATGGCTGCTTACAATCAACTAGTAGCAGCCCAAAATGATGAATGGACAAGATTTATGCCATCAATGGCGTTGATCCCATGGGTTGCACCTGCTGTTACAGAAACTGCCATAGTGCCAACGGTTGCACCCAGCGAACTGCCATAGCGCCAACGGTTACACCCAGCGATTTGTAAAAATTAGGTGGAATTAAAAAAGGAGCAACCAAAAGTTGCTCCTTTTTTTACCACTAATCTACTGAACTAAAGTGCTGATAAGCTTTTTTGTTATTGTTTATAGCAGCTCCATTTTCACAATCTTTAAATTCATTTTTCAAAAACCGTTGCCAAAATGGGCTAAATGGTTTTTCAAAAATTTTGACACCTTCTTTTAATAAATTGGATACTGGAACCCAAGTACATTCACTGACTTCTTTACCATCAACCTTTGGTGTGCCTTCAAATTCGTCACACACATAAAGAAACTCCACCAAAGATTTTTTATCAGGTCGAACTGTATGAGCAACAGCTACAAGCTTTAGTTTGTCTTTATTTAATGTAACGCCGACTTCTTCACGGGTTTCCCGAATTACTGTTTCCTCGGGTGACTCTCCCTTTTCTGAAATTCCACCAATAATATTTGCTATAGTTTTTTGGGGTTCATTTATTATTAAAATTTCCTTCGCACCTGTTTCAGGGTTATTTCGCAGCAAATATACGGCAGCTGCTGTGTATGCGTAGTTAAGCTCTGGGATGTTTCGGCCATTCGCATAAAGATACGTTAAAGTTTTTAATGTCGTGTCCGATTCACAAAATTTAAAACCAATTTTTTCTAGCTTACAAGAAAATCCCCATGATTAACTGGGATTTGCACATACAAACCATAATTTTTATAAGATTTTTGCATTTCTGCAATGACTCTTTTTAACTGATTAACAGCTCCATTTGATGGAGTTTTAAGGGTTACAACAATGTTTTTATATGAATCTATTTTATGATCCAGGCCATTTAATTTAGTGTTTAAAGAAGCAGGAACTACTACCTGGACCTGCACATCTGCAGCTTCTATTTTTAGAAGTACCGATAATACAATGAATAAGAACTGAACGTTTTTTAAAAAGAACATTGGGGATAAGAAGTCTTAAGTAACTAACAAGGTTGTAAGTTATATTTTTTTGGTAAACAAGTCCCTAATGTATGATTGATTATTATTCAATAAAACTAAAGCGTTGATATGCCTGTTTGTTTCTATTGATAGCTGCACCTTTTTCTAAGTCTTTAAACTCTCCCTTTAAAAGCTTTTGCCAAATGGGACTGAAAGGTTTTGCAAAAATTTTGACACCGCTTTTTAGTAATTCTGAAAGTGGGGCCCATGTATATTGACGAACTTCAATTCCATCAGCCGTTGGCTTGCCATGAAATTCATCGCAAGTATATAGAAATTCAACATAGGATTTTTTATCAGCCCTGATTGTATGACAAACAGCGACTAACTTTAGTTTTGCTTTATTTAGGTCAACGCTGATTTCTTCACGAGCACACCTAACTACAGCATCTTCTGGTGATTCCCCTTTTTTTAAACAGCCACCTACCAGATTGGATATAGTTTTTTGGGGTTCATTAATAACTAAAGCTTCTTTGGCACCGTTTGGATTAGTCCGTAATAAGCACACCGCTACCACTGAATAAGCATAATTTATATCAGGAATATTTCGCCCATTGGCATAAAGGTAGGTTAAAGTTTTAGCATCGCTATTTAATTCGTATAATCGTAACCCCAACTTTTCTAACTTTGCTGAAAACTCTCCTGCACTAACTGGAATATGAACGTATAAACCATAATTTCTATACGTTATTCCCATTTCCGTGATTATCGTTTGAAGAGAAGAAATATTTCCAGCTGTAGGCTCATCAATCGTTATAACAATATTTTTGTAAGAATCTAGGGTATATATATATTTTTCTTTTTCTAACAAAGTCATTAAGTGATCGGGAATAACAGTTTGTACTTGAACTTCAGACGCTTCTCCTTCCAAAACGTTTATTGCTTGAGCTGCATCTATTTTGAATAAAAACGAAATAATAATGAGTAAGAGAGAGGAATTTCTCAAAAAAGTCATAAATTTTAACAAAATTAGACAATAATGCATGCTAACTTAGCCTCTAAAACATTTCAACGGCTTTTCGAACAAGCGTTTTTTGTGTAATGATTTAACCCAAGCATAACTATTTTACATACGAGAAATGGCACAACAATCTGGTCAACCCTTACCTTGGCAATTGAATTTTCAAGATGCGGCATCTCCAGTAATGGAAGGCTTACATGATATGCATAACCTGTTGCTGTATGTCATAACAGGAATTGCAGTAGTTGTCTTTTTACTTCTTGGTTATATATTTTACAAGTTTCATCACAAACGACACCCTGATCCTATTGCATTTACCCATAACACCACCCTTGAAGTACTTTGGACGATAATACCAATAATTATTTTGATTATAATTGGCATCCCTTCCGTTCGATTGCTGCACAAAATGGAAGCGCCTATCAATGCTGAAATGACCATTAAAGCTGTTGGGCACCAATGGTATTGGAGTTATGAATACCCAGATGCCAAAAACGAAGGGCAACATTTTGAATTTGATAGCTACATGATTGAAGAAAAAGACCTAAAACCTGGGCAATTGCGGTTGTTAGATGTTGATAACCCAATGGTTGTGCCTATTGATACAACCATTCGTGTGCTTATTACAGCCGCTGACGTGCTGCATAGTTTTGCGGTTCCTTCCCTTGGAATTAAGCGAGATGCAGTTCCAGGTCGCGTTAACGAAACCTGGTTTAGTATTAAAAAACCTGGTACGTATTATGGACAGTGTTCTGAGTTATGCGGTGCAAAACATGGGTTCATGCCGATTGCCGTAAAAGCTGTTTCAAAGGAAGACTATCAGGAATGGTTAAAATCAAAAACAATGCCTGAAACCAAGCCAAAGGAATTGATTAACCACCAAGAAAACTCGAAAAAGGGTCACGTGATTACAAGACATAAGGAAAACGCATGACAGCATCACATTCTCACCCCACTGGATGGCGCCGCTGGTTGCTTTCTACCAATCATAAAGACATTGGTACCCTGTATCTGTTCTTTGCGGCTTTTGGTGGACTTTATGGTGGAATCCTTTCTATGTTGATGCGCGCTCAACTAGCACATCCTGGTGGTACTTTGATTGAAGGACAACTTTATAATGTAATCATTACCGGCCATGGATTCTTAATGGTGTTCTTCATGGTAATGCCAGCCTTAATTGGCGGGTTTGGAAACTGGTTTGTGCCGCTTTTAATTGGCGCACCTGATATGGCCTTTCCAAGACTAAATAACGTAAGTTTTTGGCTGATGGGGCCTTCAATTATTTTGTTAACCTTATCAATGGTTGTTGATGCAGGCGCAGGCACTGGATGGACAGTATATCCGCCTTTAAGTTCATTAATAGGCCATAGTGGAATGGCTGTTGATTTTGCCATTTTAAGCTTGCATGTGGCTGGAATTTCTTCAATTTTAGGAGCAATTAATTTTATTACCACCATTTTCAATATGCGCACGCCAGGTATGGGGTTTCATAAAATGCCGTTGTTTGTATGGGCAATATTAGTAACATCATTCTTACTTTTGCTTTCAGTTCCTGTACTTGCAGGTGGCCTTACTATGCTGTTAACAGATAGGAATTTTGGAACAACTTTTTTTGAACCAGCTGGTGGAGGCGACCCCGTATTGTTTCAACACCTTTTCTGGTTCTTTGGTCACCCCGAAGTTTATGTAATGATCATGCCTGCGTTTGGTATTGTCAGCCATGTGATTTCAACCTTTGCGCGCAAGCCTGTATTTGGATATTTAGGCATGGCCTATGCAATGGTTTCTATTGGATTTTTAGGCTTTGTAGTCTGGGCGCACCATATGTTCACCGTAGGTTTAGACCTTTCCACTAAAACCTATTTCACAATTGCAACAATGATTATTGGCGTTCCAACAGGCATTAAAGTATTTAGCTGGATGGCAACTTTATGGGGTGGGTCAATAAAATTCACAACACCAATGCTGTTTGCTAGCGGATTTATTCTGTTATTCACAATTGGTGGATTAACAGGCATTGTGCTTTCCAACGGGTCAGTAGATGTGTCGTTACATGATACGTACTACGTAGTGGCTCATTTCCACTATGTATTATCAATGGGTGCCATGTTTGGTCTGTTTTCAGGAATATATTACTGGATCGGAAAAATGAGTGGGTATCAATACAATGAAACGTTGGGAAAAATTCATTTTTGGCTAACATTTGTGGGCGTAAACATTGCGTTTTTCCCCATGCATTTTTTAGGGCTTGCTGGTATGCCAAGACGCGTTCCCGATTATCCTGATGCTTATTCTGGTTGGAACTATGTATCATCTATTGGTGCTGTGATTTCGTTTTCAGCAGCCTTGTTTTTCTTTTATGTAATTTACAGAGTGTTTAAAGATAAAACACCCTGCCCGAATAACCCGTGGGGGGATGGAGCAGATACTTTGGAATGGACACTGCCTTCACCTCCTGACTTTCATAGCTTTGAAATATTACCGGTTATAAAATGATATTTGTGACAAATTGGCATTTTTTATGTAGATAAGTTCATGAAGCAGATTTTTACGATATTATTTGTAATTTTTTCTATTATTCCAATCCAGTCTGCTGCGTTAAGTACATCAGACGTACCAAGCATCATAAAAAGCGCCAGAACAAATTCTACCATTCTAGCCATACCAAAGTTAGTTGAGAGCGTTTGTGAAAAGTTAAAAAACCGAGAACTTACATTTGATAGCCAAATTCCAGAAAAAGTATACTCAAGATTTATAAGCGGAATGGAACAAGCATCAATTGTGCTTGCTGAAAAAAATCCAAGCCGAAAAGAAATATTAGAAGTACTGCAGACAAAAGCACAAAATTTGTACGCAACCAAACAACTTACTTCAATGTGGTTGATGTATTTGGGCCTTGGTTGTGCAAAATTATTAAGTAAATTTGACGAACCACTTTCCTTACCGCTTGGCTGCTCCACTTTTGCAGAAGAACTTGATATCTTTACTCTCGTGCACAACCACCATGTTGTACTGAGAGAACCAATGCTTAAGTGGCGCCAAGAGATAAGGCCTTCACTTTCTGCTTGGCCAGAATCTAAATTTACTCATGAATTATTGGGTAATACCTCACTATCCTACGATATATGCGTTACATTGAACAATATTCTTCACACAGATTGCTTTTGGTTACCAATAATATCTCGTAAACCTTTATTTAGCCCTGCAACATTCAATAGAGCTTTAGTGCATCGTGTTGCTTTGGTGGGCATTCCTTTAGAAGCAACTGAGGGATTTGATGGAATACAAAAACAAGCCCCTATGCTTTTGCAGATCATGACATAGAACATGCAGCTGAAATATGTTTTCTGCATTATAGAGAAGGAAAAATTAGCCACGATATAATATTTTTACATTTAGGTTTTGAAGTGGACCCTGTAGTTTTTCTTTGGCAACCAATATGGAATTTTATTCAAAGCAATACAGATGAAACACAAAAGAAAATTGATGAATTTACATTCTTTTGGTTAATTCATGAAGCAATTATAAAGACAGAAGAATCATCCACTTTTCAAACTGTGATTAAGACCGCGCTTTCAAGAGAAAGACAAGAACATGATTGCGATTACAGTTCAGGAAAAGAGTATTGGATTTCTAAACTAGGAATCGAAAAAGAAAGTAGTGTCAGATCGGCTGATTACGACGATTGTAACCTAGATGAAGAAGATTGTGCTTCTGTTATTTGTAGGAGTCCCGATGGTACAGAAAAAAAATATTCAGGCATTGGCTATTTACAATCCAAGAGAAACCTACAAGAGCAAATCGAATATTTGCGCTCAATAAAGGGTTCATTGTTTGATCCCAGCATCGAGAGCAGTGGAGAGATAGGCAGAGCTTTTTGTACTTTTCTCGAAGACGCTTATAGTAGCCTCCTAAATAGATATAACAAGTCCGATAGAAAATAGGTATCTAAGACGCTACGTCAGTGTCTCATGCAAAGACTCAATCTCAATAGATTTAACAAGGGTTCTATGTTAGCATTTGGCTAAACAGCACCTATAAATTTTTGTAATTCGAGATCACTTTGCCCACAGTAATACCTTATACAAGCCCATCCGTACATAACTATTGGGAACTTCTAAAGCCCCGAGTTATGAGTTTGGTGATTTTTACAGGCTTTTGTGGCCTGTGGATTGCCCCTGGGCATATTCACCCCATTTTAGGATTCACCGCTATTTTATGTATTGCGGGAGGTGCAGGTGCTGCGGGATGTTTAAACATGTGGTACGAACGTGATATTGATAAACGTATGATCCGCACAATGGCAAGACCTACAGCGTCTGGTTTAATACATCCTGATTCGGCGTTAGCATTTGGTGTTATACTAAGCGTACTGTCGGTCACGGTTTGC
>Ga0207938_1000163_pt1 | contig 11559 bp, 3 predicted proteins | sample LakMenEpi15Mar12_FD_150671 | JGI IMG/M metagenome (GOLD analysis project Ga0207938, IMG submission 150671) | Freshwater microbial communities from Lake Mendota, WI - 05MAR2012 deep hole epilimnion (SPAdes) | ecosystem: Environmental > Aquatic > Freshwater > Lake > Epilimnion/Euphotic zone ...
AGGGCATCAGACGCAAGCTTAAGGGCATAAAAACTGGAAGCACATGCTGCATCCAATGTGAAGCAAGGCCCACCAAGATTAAAAGCCTTGGCAATAAGATTAGCGGGAAGTGCCGCGGGTTGCGATAACCATGATGGCTCAACCCCCAAGCATTCTTCGGGAACGGGCAGCCCTGCAGCTTCTGAAAGAACTTTCCCCAACACTTGAAGGTTGAGTTTGCAGGTGCCCTCGGTAGGCAATGCAATATGCCCTAAAATCACGCCCACACGCTGGCGATCCAGTTTTTCAATCTTCCCTTTTAAAGCTTGATTAGCAGCTTCCAGACCAAACAAACTACCAGCATCGAGCTTCTGAAGCATCTCTTGGGGCAGGGGATATTTTTCGGGATTGCGCTCGGGAATCTGGGCAAAAAAACCTCTGGTGGTATGAACCTTGTCGGCTTGCGCCATCGAATCAGCACGAAGGGTTGCGGGGTCTAAAACCCAACGCCCGGATGGAACCTCGCTCGAAGCATTTTGCCCTGAAGCAACAAGCTGCCAAAGAGATTCAAGGTTGGGTGAACCTGCAAAAACGCAACCAGCGCTGACTATGGCAATGGGAGAAAAAAAAGATTGATCAGGTACGCCAGGGCCGAGCTTCGTGTTGTTCATGCAAAACCCGGTCTAGATTGTGGCTGGTTTCCCGAGTCGATTTTTGCGAAAGGCTCTGGCTAGGGATGCATCTAAAACGCCTTCAACGCCTTCCAAACGCATAACCACGCCAAACACCGGATCAATCATATCAACATCTGCAACTGCATGAAGTTCATTGGCTTTGCGAATTTCCAATACAGCTTTAAGCTTTTGGTTGAAGACTGGTTTCCGGAACAATCGAAGGCTCCCAATTCTACAAGGCAATGATCCCATGCTTTGCATCTTGGAAGTCCAAACAATCATCATTTGCAAAACCGCATCCAACCCCAATGGATCAAGAATCCAACGCTGCCTCAAAGGCTGCCTTATCCATTCAGAAGGTTCAGGAGCGCCCTTTACCCAGCACGTGATCCCGCGTTCGCCACAGCTTTCAACATTTTCCAGACAATGCATCATCTTGCCATGAAAAAGAACATCTCGATAAAGATCATCAATCAAATATTCGACCTTTGGGGCAGTGATGGATCGAAGATTTGCAGGAGAGCCAGGCAGTGTTTCAACTAAAAGAATATCTGCCTTTGCGTGCAAAACATCTTTGCCATTATTACGAAAGCTGCGGGCTTCCACAGGAATAATAAGGCCATTAGAAGTTGCCCGAGGAACCCCAGAAAGATAACGCAATTGCAAAGGTTCGGGCTGATCACAAATCACACCATGCAAAATTCTAAAGTCATCACAGCCATGAAATTGATAACCCGGATTCTCGTGCAAAGCAGCATGGGCAAGCCATTCCAGCATAATTGCCATTGGCAACACTGGCCTGCCATCAATCACATGATGCTCGAGGAAAGGATGCTCTAAAAGATCGAGTCTTCGTTCAAAGGTAAGAAGTGCGGGAACCTCTGATTTTACTTTTGCGGGAACTTCCTCACGGGGGATGGAAGAACCTTTAGCAAGCACACTAACTTCAACTGAAGAATTAGTTGCGAGTAATTCACATGCAAGCAAGGCTGCACCTTCCTTCAAAGGAATCAGGCCAATGCCTTCCTTGAGGAAAAGTTTTTTCAAGCCCTCGCCTACCATGCCACCTTCCCATGGGCCCCAATTGAAAGAAACAACACGGGTGTTTTTCAACAACCGAGAGTACTTCTGCGCCATCTTGTTGAGCACTTCATTAGCCATGGCGTAATCAACCTGACCGGTTCTGCCAAAGCGTGCCGTGGTGCTGGAAAACATCGCCAAGAAATTAAGCTTATGAACATCAATACTAGAAAGTATATTTTGCAATCCAGTGACCTTGGTTGCAAAAACGCGCTGGAATTGTTCAGCAGTTTTATCTTCAATCAAGGCATCCGCCAAAACCCCAGCACCATGAATAATGCCACATACAGGCCCCAACTCAGTCTGAACTTCAGCAAGAATTTGGGCAACGGAACCTGCATCGCGAATATCTACCGAGCGGTAAAGCACCTTAGAACAACTAGCACTAAGCTTTTCCAAGTTCGTTCTTACTTCGCGATTCGCAAGTATCTGCTTACACTGTTCGCCGATGGCTTTGGGAGAAAGCGATGCGCCAGATCGGGCTGCAAGTTCTTTCTTAATTTCCATTTCCGAATTCAACTTCATGAGCCAATCGGGCTCATCGGTAGGTTCTGGGCTTCTGCCCAAAACTAAAATTGAAGGTGCATGAAGATCAGCAATCGCCTGGGCACATGATGCGGTAACGCCTCGGGCCCCTCCGGTAACCAACACTAATTTGCCTTCAAGGTTTGATTCAGTCTGGGAAAGTTCGACATCCGTAACATCAAGCTGGATGGTTCTTCTTCCCGAGGAATTGATAGCTACTTCAATCGGCCCATGAAACAAAATTTCGTCTGCGATTTTCTCTGCTGCATCAGTGATACCAATGCGAGGATCAAGATCGATGGCACGGGAACGGATAAGAGGCCATTCGCGGGCTGCAGTTTTCACTAGACCAAGCAAACCAGCATCCAGAGGATTGCGATCATCTGCAAATGATTCAAAACCCAAGGCGCCATCAAGCCTCGTAACAGCAAAAAGTATGGAGCCCGAAGATGAAGATTCCGAGCGCAATGCTTTGCCAACCGATTGCACAGCCATTAAAGATTTCAAAAGAAAATCTTCGTTTGAATGCAAAGGAGAAGAGAGGATGATGAGCCCACCCAATCGATCCCAAGATGCATTAATCACTTCATTCAAGCCGATTTTTTCAGCTTTGAATCCGCGTTTGATAATAGCATTACAAACTTCGATCGATAATTCCGCATCTGAACCTGTGACGAGTATTTGTTTGTCAATACTGAAGGTCCCGTGGTTGCCAGCCACCTTAGCCAACCTAGGAACCAACCGGTCAAGCCCGGTAGGAATCGAAGGCTGGCTGAATGATTTTTTTGCGGGGGGCGCCTCGTGTGCCGTTTCTTTTTGCTGAACACCTCCATCATCAAGATGATTCAAAACCTCGCGGAGTGTATTTAAAGTTCCCAAGTGCTCGGGCTTTACAATCGGAGCTTCGGGCAACTTTTCCTGAATTGCTGCAAGTATTTCCACCCGCTTGATCGAATCAATTCCCAAATCAGCATCCAACGCCATGTCGAGTTCCAACATTTCCGTTGGGTAGCCAGTCTTCTCAGAAACAACCTGAATCAAAACAGATTCCGCTGTGCTTGTTTTTCTTACCACAACAGGCGCAACAGCAACAACTACTGGCACACTACTTTTAACTTCAACTTTAATGTCATCAACTTTAGAGCCCAGAAGAAATTCCGCAACTTGGCGCAGCGTGTTGAGGGAGCCAAGATGTTCTGGCTTGACGATTGGCGCTTCGGGCAACCTCTCTTGAATTGCTGCCAAGATTTCGACTCGCTTGATGGAATCGATGCCAAGGTCTGCATCCAAAGCCATATCGAGTTCAAGCATTTCGATTGGGTAGCCAGTTTTTTCGGAAACCACCATCATCAAAACCGAAGCGATGGATCCAATTGGAGGAGGGTTTTGGGCAGATAAAACCGAAGTCGCAACAGGCGCAGCAACCACACGCGCAGCAATCACTGGTTCAGGTGCGGGTTGCGTTCTTACAATCGCGGGTGTAGGCACGGGTTGCGTTCTTACAACCACAGGTGCAATAACCGTAGGAGCTTTGTAAGGTGCAACAGGTTTTGCAACGGGAGCAGCTACTGTTTCTGTGACAAAGGAAGTTGGAGGTGCAGGGGTGTAGGAAACAACGGGTTGAACTTTTTGTTCGAATTTGAGTTGAGGCATCGCAGTGCTCAAACCCAAAGATGCTTGCAAAACAATCTGCTGCTGTTGGATAAGAGCGTGCAAATTACGTTGTGCAGATTCCTGCCCTTCCAGAAACATCTTGTGAATCTGAGAGGATTGTTCTTGTAATTTTTGCAGCATATCGAGGCTTGCTTTAGTTACATCAAGCACACGACCTATGCCTTCTGAATTAATATTTCTATTTGACATCGGTACGGATTTCACTTCCTGATTTACTTGCGGGGTCATGGTTGGGGTTATAATTTTCGGATTTTCAAGCGGTCTTGACGAACTTAATGGAGATACAACTTTTGTTTCAATCACTTTTTCTGCAACAACTTTAACTGGAGCAACTTTTTCTGCAGCAACTAACACGGGGGCGGTAACTTTAGGAACACTTGGCGTCTTGGGTTCCACTTTATCGGTTTTGGTGCGAACATAATTGGCCCCAGTCAACGCAACAGTGAACCCTGATTTTTCAACAGGCGCATCAATAAGGCCCTTATCCCACTGGGCAAGATCCACCTTAAGGCCCAAGGCGCTTAGCTTGCATAACAATGCTGCGAGATCGTACTCGCCTGCTCTCTTACCTTGGCTAGCATCAAGCGAAATCGCATTATGCTTTTGGCCCTTAAGTATTTCAGATACCAAGCCGGTTAGTCTGCCACCAGGCCCGATTTCAACAAACGTGGTTGCTCCATCGCAGTGCATTGCAGAAATCATTTGGCTGAACTCAACACTTTTCGCCAACTGGCCTGCAAGAACTTTATTCGCAGCAACATTTTCCGTTGGGTAAACAGAGGCAGTGGAGTTTGCGTAAACTGGAACCTTAGTTGAATTCCACTGAATGTTCGATTGGATAAACTTAAGGAAGGGTTGCTCAGCATTGGCGACCATCGGGCTGTGGAATGCGCCACCAACCTGAAGCTTCTTCGCTTTAAACCCGTTGGCTGCAAGAACCTTTTCAGCAAGATCAATCTGATCTATAGGCCCAGCATAAACAATTTGATTTAAAGTATTTCGATTGGCAGGAACCAAAGAAATGCCGTTAGTCTGAAACAAAGCTGCGACATCTTTTTCAGGCGCAAGCACTGCAATCATGCCGCCGTTTCCGGTAGAGGCATGAGCCATGCATTTGCCCCGTTGGAATGCGAGGTCAAGAAACTGCTCATCGGTGAAAGCCCCCGCACAAGCGAGCGCAGCAAGCTCACCAAAGCTATGCCCAGCAGTTAAATCGGGAGTCAAGCCAAAGCGACTAAGAACTTTCATTGCACCCAGTTCAATCACGCCCAATGCAGGTTGTGCATTCAGTGTATCCTGCAAGCGTAAAAGATCTTGCTCTGCCTCTTTAGGATCGAAAGTGGTCTGAGGATAAATCAGATCAACCAGCAATGTTGCTTCTGCTTGATTTTTTAGTTGTAGTGCATGGGCCTTTTCGAAGACATCCAGCATTTCGGGAAACATACAAGAAAGATCAAGAAGCATTCCTGGGTACTGTGCACCCTGACCACTGAAAAGAAAAGCGAGCTTGCCCGAGTGTGGCCCCTGCTCGATAAAAATACCAAGGGGAAGAGGCTTATCTTTCTGAAACTGCGCCAAAGATTCACGAGCTTTTTGGAATACTTGAGCGATATCGGATTCACCCTTGCGGGTAATTAACAACAATCGCCAATCCATGCGGTGATCAAAACTCGAACGCGACTTAAAGCAATCCTTGCGCCATTGTTCCCACTTGGGTTGAGCATTCAAGGTATCGAGCTTTTGCAGCAGTTCGTTTTTGGAAGCAGCGCTAAGCGAAAGAATCTGTGTATTACCATCCCAATCGGGTTGCGATTTCGTCTTCTGATATTCTTCGAGCACACAATGAAAATTACTGCCACCAAAACCAAAAGCACTGACAGCGGCCCTGCGGGGGTGACTGGGGTTTGAAATCCAAGGACGCTTTTGACCAGAGAAATAGAAGGGGCCTTTGCCACGGTTCATGCCTTCAAGAGGCTTTCGCACTTTGATGCTAGGGGGCAAGACTTTATTGTAAAGAGCAGCAGCAGCTTTAAGCAAACCAGCAGCGCCCGCAGCAGCTTTCGTATGCCCGATCTGAGATTTAATAGACCCAACCGCACACCAAGAACCTTTTTTGCCTGACTCTTGAAACACTTTCAAAAGCGAGGAAAGCTCGGTCGCATCACCAACTTTGGTGCCAGTACCATGGGCTTCAACCATATCGATGGAATCGGGGGAGATGCCTGCTTCTTGGTAGGCAGCCCGCAGCGCGTTCATCTGGCCTTCAGCACGGGGGGCATAAACAGCGCCTCCCTTTCCATCGCTTGAAGTACCAACCGAACGAAGCACTGCAATAATGTTGTCGCCAGCTTTTTCAGCATCAGAAAGTCGTTTAAGAACAAAAAGGCCAAGGCCTTCGCCAAGTACTGTGCCATCGCCCTCTGCATCGAAGGGGCGTGAATGGCCTGTGGGAGAAAGAGCAGGAGTTTTGCTGAAACACATGAACATGAAAATATCGTTGAAGGTATCCACCCCGCCCGAGATCACCATATCGGAACGATGCGACCAAAGCTCTAGTGCTGCAAGATGCAAAGCCCCAAGCGAGCTAGCACACGCAGCATCGACAACGCAGTTGGTGCCACCGAAATCAAAGCGGTTTGCAATTCTACCCGCGACGACATTTCCCAATAGTCCAGGGAAGGAGTTTTCCTGCCAAGGAACATACGAAGCGCTAATGTCATCGATTATTTTTTGAGTTGTGGCATCATCAACGCCAGCCTTTGAAAGCGCCTTGCGCCAGCGGGGATGGCCAAGCCTAGCACCAAGGGGAATAACGAGTTCGAGAGTACCAGTAACGCCGAGAATAACACTGGCACGGGAACGATCTAACGGTTTCAAGCCGGGCTTTGGGTCACCAATACCGGATTGGTATCCAGCATGTTCAAGCGCTTGCTTTGCTGCCATCAAGCCGAGTAATTGCGATGTATCCGTAGCTTCGAGGTTGTTAGGGGCAATGCCAAAGTCGCCTGGTGAAAAATCAACAGGAGAGATGAACCCACCGGTCTGACTATAAACCTTGTCAGGGAATTTGGGATCTTTGTCGAAGTAATCTTCGGGGTTCCAATGAGAAGCGGGAACTTTGGTAATACCATCTTTGCCACTTTTTACGAAGCTCCAGAAAGCTTCAAATCCCTCGGAACCAGGAAAGAAACAACCTGCTCCAACGATGGCCAATGGCTCCATTTTCATTTTGGGAGTTGCATCACTCATGCTGGCACTCCTGCATAACCCAGTTGCTCTTTAAGTTTTTCGTATTCGACAGGCACGGGAGAAGGGCTTCCCTGCTTAGCCAAACCGAGCAAAGAGGAGATACGGAATTGCATCAACTGCGATGCGCCATGCAACAGGTTTAATGCAACAATACCAGCTTTGCGATTCTCGGGTTTTTCGAGGAAGGAACCTCTGACCCATTCGTTGAAAGCCCCCATCGCAGGGCCACACCAAATTTGATAATCAACAACTCTGGTCGATTCGCCTGAATTAGCCCATCGTGAGGATTGGCCCAAATACCATCGGAAGACCAAAGCCATTTTATGCTTGGGATCTTTCTCTGCGCGGGTCACTTGTTCGGGGTCTCTCTTGATGAAGAATTCTTTCGTCTGTTCCCAAATTTCTTCGAGGGAAGATCTGAAGATTGTCTTCTCTAATTGCGCTTTTTCCAGCGCAGGAATAAGATCGATCGAAGCGTAATCTCTGTAGGTTTCGTAAAGCTTTTGAGCCCGCATGGGGAACATGGTGCCGCGCTTTAAAACCTGTACCTTCACTCCCATTTCAAACATGTCTGCTGCAGGTGCCATCGCTACATCGGCCTGCCCAGATTCTGCAAGCATTTTGCGAACCGTTGGGCAAGAACCTGATTCAACACATGATTGATTGATCGAACCTGAAACGACATAAGCTGCGCCCATAATAAATGCCGCTGCAACAGATGCTGGTGTCGAGATACCCCCCGCAGCGCCAACCCGCAATGGATTCGAATAGTTGTACTGCGCTTGTAACCGATCTCGCAAAGCAATGATGGTAGGGACAAGTGTGATTGCAGGTCTGTTATCGGTATGGCCGCCAGAATCAGCCTCAGCCGTGACATCTTGCGCAACAGGAACCAAAGAAGCCAGCTTGGCTTGCTCGGGGGTTAGCTTTCCTAGTTGAACTAATTCGTTAACAAATCGCTCTGGGGCAGGACTGAAGAATTTGGTAGCAACCTCGATACGCGATACTTTACCAATCACCCTGTTTGGCGTAACAACATTTCCATTGGCATCACGGTATATGCCATGAAGTCTGTAAAGGATCAAAGGCAGAGTTAAATCAAGATAAGCGGAAGCTTCCACCAAGCGGATTTCTTCACGCAGGTAAAGCTCAGCGATCGCCATTTCATGACGGGGTTCATTGGGGCTGTGAATAAGATTAAAGCCAAAAGGCTTGTTGGGTACTTCAGATTTTAATCGCTGGATTGCATCTTCAACACGGGAAAGAGAAAGCCCCGCTGCGCCAAAAAAACCAAGCATGCCGGTGCGTGCCATTGCTGCAACTAATTCGACCGAAGCAATGCCATTAGCCATCGCCCCTGCCAAATAATTGTATTCGAGACCCAGATCGTTTCGGAAAGACGGGTCACCCAGATCTTGCGGCCTGATCGTCATCGCCGAAGACCCTTTGAGCAATTAAACACCCCGCCACCTCCCCACAAAGTTACGGAAAACAAACGGACTGCCTGACCTCATTAGCCATCCCTGGCAGATCCAGCCAACCCTGACTGGAAGATAATATCATAACGCCCCTTAGTGCACTCTTCCACAAGGCATTTGCAGGAATGCCAATATCTTTTCGCTACAACCGTAACAACCTACCAAAAGCCCCTCGACCTAAATTATCAAAACAAGCGTGAGTATTGACGTAAATCATTAAATAACAATGCTTTACGTTCGTAAAAGTGGGGTTTCTTGCGTTTAGATTAGCTGAATGGGATAGCTCTGGGAAATTTCAAATATTCTTGCTTTTCTTAGACCAAACCCCACCACCTGCGCAGCAACCACTCGGTAGCAACGATGCCAATAAAAAAGATCATGATAAAAGCATAAATAGGAGACCCGATGTTGGATTTCCAATCAGGGTAATATTTGCCCCCAGCTTTTTCAGTCAGGGGAGGTTCATTGAGCATCTTTTGCAGGAAAGTTTTTAATTCCTCAACCCGTTGGAAAGTTCCGCCACCCGCAGTTGCGATCTTCTTCAACAAATCATGGTCTGCAGCCCTACGAGTCATTTCAAGATCTTCATCATAGACCATGAATCGCGCAGAAGATTTTCCTGCAATCACTTCCCCGCTAGGGTCTTTACCCTCTGCTTCAACTTCAATTTTGTATTCACCAGATAACTCAGAGTTTAAAAATAAGCCACGCTCTTCCGTACCCTTTTTAGAGGTTGGAACACGAACCGCTTTACCATCAGGGCCAAAAACTTGAACTTGATATTTGCCAGCTTCCAACTCATTACCATCTTTACCGCGAAGAGCTACGCGAAAGCCAAGTTCAGTGTTGGCGGGGATGCGCCTAGAATCAGGGATAACAATAACACTGCCCTCCATTTCTTCCTGCTTTGCAAGCCAGCGAACCATCTGAGCCCAAAATCGCGCATGATTTTGCCTAGATTCAGGATCGCGGATCCATTTGTAAGAAGTATCCGCTCCGAAGGCCAAGGTTCGGCCCTTTCCATAATTCTGAGTAACAAGTAAAGGCTCTTTGCTAGCGGATTCTGCAAGAACAGAAGATAAACCAGGCTTCAAACTGCCTAGTTTGGTTTGGCCATCCAGCTCCTTAAGCTTGGCCCAAGCACCCTGAGCGCCTGCGACCTGATTAGAGATTTTAAGGATGTAGGAATATCTTCTTAGCCCATCATCGGTAGGGACCATTTTTACAGGTGCATCAATCTGCCCTTGAACATCAAGCATAACGGGCAGAAGTTTTTCGATGGGAGTACCCTTCCAATCGGAATTACCGAAAGTGCTGTATCCGCCCAACATTAAAAACCCTGTGCCTTTTTCAAACACCATTCGTTCGATCTGACCAAGTACATCATTTCCAAGGGCCTTCACTTGTGCAGCGGTGACATCACCAAAAATAATTGCATCATAATTACGCTGATCAAAACGAAATAGGTCCTGAACATCGTCATCGGGTTTGTCATTACCCCGAAGCCAAACTGGGAAAAGGCTGATTTTAGAATCCTTGCCTAGCGCATCGCAAATAAACTGAGGTTCCCAAGCCCGCAATTTATCTACTAATAGAACCCTAGTTCCTTCTTTCACAACCGTAACATAAGTATCAATTTTATTATTTGCAGCACTGATTTCCCCGGGCAATGGCAGAAAATCACGCCTAGGGTCGCCCACCTCAACCGTAACCTTAACCTCGCCTAAAGTGGCAAGTGGCTTATGCCTTAGCAAAATTTCATTGCCCTCTGCCCGCTTAAGCTGAATCGTTTGCCCTGGGGCTCCAGCAATTTTCACTTCAGCATCATCTTGAAAAATTTTAGCAGCAACGGGCACACCATCCAAAAGAAGGCGCACACCCACCAAGGCATTCTCAAACCCCGGAGCATTCAAACTTACCTTCACACTGATTTCGCCCCCGAGTGGAATAGTAGGCGTAGGTTCAGTGGAAATGGAAACAAGGGCCAGATCGTTTTGGCCTGCAGTTGTGGTTGGTTTTCCCAAGGCAAATGAATGAACATTAAGCGAGAGATCGCGCAAGCGCTGAGCCAAAGGAAGGGCAGGTTGCCTCGAAGTTCCATTATCCGCACCATCGCTAAAAAGCAACAAGCCACGAAAGCGCTCTTGGCCAACCGTTCTATCAATCACGCCTTTAAGGGCATTGCCAACATCCGTGGTTTTACCCGAAGGAACACCGGGCTTCTCGAGTAAATAATCTGATAATTGGGAAGAGAATTGAAATGCTTTCACTTCGGTATCTTGAACCTGAAGCTGCTTTAAAAGTGGATCATTATCTTTCAACACCTGTTGCAAATGATCCCAGCGGGATGTTTGATCCGCCTCGTCAAGAATCGTCATGCTCTCGGAAGAATCCAAGAGCAAATAAATGATGCTGCGAACAGATTGTTTGTCAAAGATCGCAAGCGATGGCCTGAAAGCCACAAGAAAAGCCAACATCATCGCAAGCAACCGTACAAAAAGAATAATTCCTATCCTAGAAGTAGTAGCTCGAGGGATTCCAATGTAAGTCCAAATCGTAATGCCAACAAGCAACGCAGGAAGGGCGAAAAACATCAACCCACCTACCGCTCGAAAACCCATCATCAATCCACCACCACCCAGCGCCCCCTGTAATGCAGTCCATAACATTGCAAGAACCACCAAAATCATCCCACCCGCCAAAGCAAATATCCTGCTACCCCGAGTTGCCAATAACGGAACCGCCGCTGGCAAGCCTACCGCCACCGCCAATATTATCACCAAGGGCATAAGCACTGAAAGCAGGGGCAATGCCCCAAGCATTCCCATTGCAGTGGACCATGGCCAAAGCGGATCAATCACCCAATCCATAGGTAATGCCTCCGCAATTCAGCAGTAGAA
>Ga0207938_1000164_pt1 | contig 11555 bp, 8 predicted proteins | sample LakMenEpi15Mar12_FD_150671 | JGI IMG/M metagenome (GOLD analysis project Ga0207938, IMG submission 150671) | Freshwater microbial communities from Lake Mendota, WI - 05MAR2012 deep hole epilimnion (SPAdes) | ecosystem: Environmental > Aquatic > Freshwater > Lake > Epilimnion/Euphotic zone ...
ATTATTTGTTTTTAATATTTTAGCAATTTCTATATGATGACTATTTTCTAAAGAGTCGATTATTTTACATAATTTAATCAAATCACTAGAATCTATATTATTATTATTATTTGAATCAATAATATTTGAATCAATAATATTATTTTTACACGTTGTATTTATGTCTTCGCTTTCAAGCGTTTCCATAATAGTGATTATTACTCATAAAAAAATACCTTTAAATAAATTTTATATATAAACTATAAAATGTCGTTTCTATAAAATGTCGTTTCTATAATCTTTTATTTGTTTTGCCTTTGATTTTGATATTTTAATTGTAAGTTTTTTTCCACCAACTTTTTCTTCAATTTCTTCGGATTCCAATTCATTTTTCAACGAACTATAATTATTGATACTAATTAATTCAGCAATTATACTAATATATTTATCATTTAACTCATAACGTTGTCCTAGTATGCGAACTTGTATAATATCATTTTCTTTTATATGTGAGAAAGATTCATTATCGTAATGATGATCACGCGCTATAAAAATAATATATGGACTAACTTCGTCATCTACAATTAGTTCTGCGCGAACTCCTACTTTAGTTATTGATTTTGTAATACAATAAATTAATGTGGACTCAACTGGATTTGTTATTAAACATTCAAAAACACACTCAAATAATATTTTATTATCGAATAATTCTCCGCTGGAATATGTTAATAATTTAACACTATTATTTTTAACATATCCTTCTTTAACGCATTTTCCTTCATTCAATTTTTTTATTTTCGTTTCTAATATATTAAATAATTCAGCATTAACTTCGTCATATTTTAATACTATTTTTTGCGTTAACAATGAACGAATATAAACGTGTGAATTGTCTAATGTAGTTTTCTTAATTGATGATTTTTTACTTTGTATTTTAGACATTAGATTATATATATTATAAATTTAATCTTTAAAAGTATTTCAATTATATAATAAAATAATTTTATTATATTTTATTTTATTATATTTTATTTTATTTTATTTTATTTTATTATATTATATTTTATTTTATTTTATTATATTTTATTTTATTTTATTATATTTTATTTTATTTTATTTTATTTTATAGTAAATCATTAATTTGTGCTTCAGAGAGATTTAAAAACCACCGTTTGTTCTCTATTTTTTGTAAATCATATAATCTAAAATACAATTCTTGTGCTGCGCAGAAATTTTTTTGATTTAATTTTTCACCCTTTTCCAATTTTTTCCCTTTTAATTTTTCAATTATTTCATTTTTTACTCCTAGAGCAACAAATATTTTTTCACTATTAAGTTTTCCGGCTTGTTCGCAACGAGCCCCCTTGTTTGATCCAGTTTTTACCTTAAAATCTGTCACCAATTCTTTAGTTATTTTTTTATTTTTTGATAAGAATCCAAGCGGAACCGCAATTTGTGAAGTAGATATTTTATTTGATGTAATAATATTATCAAAATCATTATAATCTTCGGATTCCGCAATAGTTAGTGTTAAATTTGAAGTCTCTAAATTTGTTTTACTTAAAATATATAAAGTATATTCTCTAAATTCACTTTTAGTTGGTATAAATAATGCTTTCAATTTACCATTATTTGTTTCTAAAAATTTGGTCTCATAATAAGTTGATAAATCTTTTTCAAAATTTGTTAATTCGCCATAACCATTATTTAATAAGTAAATAACTAATAAAACACTTTTATTAAAGTCTAAATCATCTAGTAGTATATTTATTGCTAAAATATTTACTTCACTGTCAGTTATAACTTTGTCCTCTTTTAATATATCCATCATTTTGCCATAATAAATATATTTGTTGTCTTTTAATAAATATTCGCTTTTTGTTGGTATATCTGTTATTATAAATTTGTAGTTGCGTTCTAATTCTGTAATAATAGATTTCACAAATGCTATATTTTTTTCAGTTAGTTTATCATCTACAGCACTTTGACTTAATACTATTTTAGGAATACTTGCTTTAGTCTCATATTTGGGTTCTTCTTTTTTAACAATATTTTGTTCTTCTTCGTTAAATACATTAAAATCGTCTGGAATAGCCACTTTTAAAGCATCAGGTTTTATCATTAATCCAGTAGATCTTTCAAAAATCGTGGAGTCGGTGTTTAAATTTGTTGGTTGAAAAATATATAAATCATCTAAATAATCTTTTTTTAAATTATCAACGCTAATATGTATTAGTTTTCCTTGTGTGTTATATTTATCACTAATAAAAATATTCTCATTATTAACTAATTCATTTAACGCATTGTTAATATGTGCTAATGGATATTCTTTAAATGTATATATATAGTTAATTATTTCTCCCTTTGTGCGAAAATAATATTCTTTAAATAAATTTCTCACAAGTTTAGTAATAACTTCATTATTTGTTTTCAAAAATGATTCGTCATATGAAAATAAATCTATTTTACTTTCTCCATATTTTTGACTATATTCTTCCAATGATGGCCTACAAGTATATGCACAGTTAGCCATGTAATCGCATAATGGACTATTTGATTTATCTCCGATTGAGTATGTAATTGATTTAGAATTTGATAAAGTAATAGGTAATTTTTTATTCAAATAGGTTTCGTCGAATTTTTGTTGCTCATAATTCAGATGACAATCTATGCTATGTTCTTTTAAAACTCTGGTAATGTTTCCTATTATTTTGGCCTTTTCCTCTGCTTTTCTATAAATTAATAAATCAACAGATTCGTTATTATTAGATAACAATGTTCCGTGCATAAATATTTGAACATTTCGTTTATTTAAAGGTAAATCTTTATGACTACACGTTCTAACAGCACGACCAATGATTTGTTCTTCTCTATTTATATTATACCATGGTTCTAAAATATGTATTTGTCTAATATACTTGAAATCTAAACCTTCACTGCCCGCTGCCGATAACAAAATCACTTTAACATTTTCACCATCAACATTATTAGAATCTGTACATGCTTTTAGATCACTTACAATATCAGGAGATATATTACTATTTCCACTTATGATAACATATTTGGCACCTTTAAATTGCTGTCCTAATTGTAATACTTCTGATTTCTTTTTATAAGTTTTTACATCTAATTCTTCACTTGGTGGATTAGCAAAAAGCGATTTGTTGTTTCCATAACGCGTAAATCCTTTTGCTTCCAAGGCAAGCGCTATGGGTATTAATCCAGAATCTATAAATTGTGAATATACTATTGCTGGACCAGTAGAACCCATTAACGAATCAATTAGTGCTTTAATCTTGAAACTATATTTTCCAATATTAGTATACTCAAACATATTAATGGGCATATTTTTCAAAAAATCGCTCTTGAATTTATAATTATATCTAGATTTAGGTGCTTGTGTTTCTTCATAACTCATAATATTATTAATAGCAGATTTTCCAACAATTGTCTTTATGTTAATTAAAGCGTTTATTTCCTCAATATTTATATTTTGCACTACTTCTACAATATTATTATTATATAAAATCATTTTATCATTAAAATAAGTTTCTAACTTATTATTAGGAAAAACTATATTTAAACATTCAAGTGGTTTCTGTAATAATGTATATCCAAAAGATTCCATAGCATTTAGTTTTTCTTCATCAAATTTTGATACGTTATTTTTTAGAATAATATTATATACAAATTCTTGATATGGTGATATATTTGTTTCATTTACATAAACATCAAATAGCGTGATTGCTTCTTTTAATGGATTAGCATTTATTTTGAATTCTGGGTATTTTTTATTCAAAATACTATTAGTTTTTGAAAAATCATTTGGTAAAATTCTAAACGGAAAACTTAATGGATTATCGCCTTTTATATAACTTATGTACCCGTTTATTTTTCTTGTAAATAGTTCTAATCCTACTTGTGTGCCATCGCTATTTACAAGAAAACTTCCATCATTAGCAAACACATCTTTCAATTCTATAATTGATCGTCTGTCGTTCAAATTTAATATATTAATTAGAAAAATTATTTCTTTATAATCATTAAACATAGGTGTTGCCGACATAAACAACAATTTCAAATTATCCACATTTTTAACCAATTTTATTAATTCATTTGAAACTAATTTATTGCTATTATCTTTAGATTGACGAATATTATGTATTTCATCAATTATAATTAATCTATTACCAAAAAATTTTTGTAATTTATTTTTTATTAATATTTGCTTTTTCTTTGAATCTAATGTGGCTAGTGATTGATTTGAAATATTTGATTTCTTCATTATTAAATTGGCAAATTGCGTATATCCCATAAATAAGTAATAATTATTTATAATATTTTTAACAATTTTTATTACTTTGTCGCGGGTAAGGTTTTTCTGTATCATATTGATTTCATCTAAAATATTTTGACCAGCACAATTATTAATAGTCCATACTCCATTTTGTTCTTCCAATTTTCGCTCATCAAACAATTGTAAATAAAAATTTTCTTGAACATTTGGCGAAGCAACTATTATTATTCGATCATTATAACCCATAAATTTTAAATATTTTCTTGTTTCTTCAGCAACACCGATTGCCGAGCAAGTTTTTCCTGTTCCTAGTCCATGATATAATAATATTCCATTATACGGAGTATACATTGAAAGGAAATTTTTTATAAATTTTTGATGTGGTGCTAATTCAAAATCTTTATTACAAATTTCATTGCTTTGTTTCTCAAAATCAAAGTCTTCATCTATTTTGATTATTAATTTATTTTCTTTAAATTCTTCTTTGTTTGCTATCTTAATGTTTAAAAACTCGTCATCCAAATGTGGATATAAATATTTATAGTTAGTAGTATTCGAATCGTTCAATTCTTTTGCGTTCAATAATTCGACAGCATTATTAAAATATTTATAATCTGTTAATGTATTTAAATTTTGTTCTAACGTTTCCAGTTTAGTTTTGTCTAGTTTGTTATTGTCAAATTTATTTATATTTTCTCTAAATAATGATACTAATTCTTCGTTATTTTTTTTCTTAGTTTTATCTTTTTTTATGTCTGGATTTATCTCTGGATTTCCTTTAGGTTTCATAAATGTTTTATCATCTTCCTCTTCAGTTTCCTCTTCAGTTTCCTCTTCTGTTTCATCTTCTTTTTCATCTTCTTTTTCATCTTCTGTTTTCGCTTCTGTTTCATCTTCTGTTTCATCTTCTGTTTCTTTTTCCTCTTCTTCCATAGTTTCCTTATTTAAAGACATTGGAATATTGACTAATGTTCCATCGTTTAATTCGGTCTTACTAATTTTACTCATTACTATATATTAAATATATAGTTTATAACTTTTTAATAAATTATTTAAATAATTTATAATTTTCTTTTTTTCATAGTTATATTCTCTAATATAATTATTAACATCATCTATAGGTATCCATTTTATTTCAGTAATTTCATATATTTGATAATCATTTTTTGGTTGATTATTATCAACAATAATACCAACAAAATATTTATGTTTATATGATTTATAATTAGAACCACTAAAAATTTCTTCATATGGAACAATATTATTAATTATTATAATATCATTTTTTTGATAACCTGTTTCTTCTTCAAATTCTCTTAGCCCACATATAATATCTTTTTCTTGATAGTTGCGTCGCCCCTTCGGAAATCCCCATTCTGGTTCTTCATAATTTTTATCACACAAGTCAATAATAGATTTTAAATTATAACTTTCTAAAATATTAGAATATCCTTGTTTCAAATTTGTAAATTTGATCTTTGAGGTTTTTTCTTCGTTTTTATAGGAGTTGTTTGTATTATAATTCCATAAATATTGCCATATTGTATCAAAATCATTATTTAATATATAATTTCTCTCATTGTTAGTCATATTATTTAACAAATTTTTTATATAGTTTTTATCTTCAATAGAATATTTACCACGCATAAAATCTACAAATGATAACGTGTCTTTGCGTTTAATAATTAATAGTTCAATAGAGTTTTCAAATACATTTAGCGCACTATTATGTTTTTTTACTATTCTAATAGGAATAATACCTATACTAGTAATAGGTACTTTACATTGATGAAATAGATGTCCTAATTTGCCACAATTATTACAAAAATATTGTTTTTTTATATTCATATTATTAGTTATAATAATATATAAGAATGCTTTTATATAATTTATTTATTTACTAAAGTTATTAAGTCATTAAGTCATTAAGTCATTAAGTTATTAAGTTATTAAGTTATTAAGTTATTAAGTTATTATGTGATAAATTTTAATATACTAAAATAATAATATGTATAACACAAATCATATATTTAATCCAATTATATGGGGTCCGCATTATTGGTTTGTATTATATACAATTGCTTTATCTTATCCATTACATATTAATGATTGCACAAAAAAAAAATACTACGACTTTATAACAAACCTACCTCTTTTTTTGCCAGTTTCTGATATTGGGGGTGTTTTTAGTCAATTTTTAGATGCGTATCCTGTAACTCCATATTTAGATTCGAGAGAATCATTTTCAAAATGGGTCCATTTTATACACAATAAAATAAATATTTATTTAGGTAAGCCAGAACTAACATATTATGATGCTTTAAACAACTATTATGAAAACTATAAATTAAAAGAAGTTAAAAAAAATGATGAGCGCAAAAACAAAGAAAAGTATGTTTTTGGTGCTTTAATTATTATTATTATCCTAGTAATAATATATTTATATATTAAATATTAATATTATGAAACTAGAACTACTTATTTTTTTAATAACTGTTTTTGTATTAGCAAACACATATTTTGAAGGAAACTTAATTAATAAACTCAAACACTATCAAAAATATTACAAAATGGTATTTTTTGCTTTCATTGGATTATGTGTGTATTTATTTATAAAAAAAAATCCGGGTAATTACAAAGAACTTGTATCTCACGCCAACAGTTATATAAAATATTTACCAATTGATAGAAACACAGCAAGTTTCATAACTCCTATTATTGATCTAACATCTAAATCAATAACTAGTGAATTAAATAATAATTTTAATTTTTCCAGTTCAGTTAATAATCAACAAACGCAAAATTTATTAACTTCAATAAACAACAATCAAAACTATTTATCTAAGCAACAGCAAAAAATACTGTCTTCTGGTAATATGACAACAAAAAGAAGTGTTAGTGAAACAAAAAAAAAATATGTAGCTGCTTCGCAAAACTGGCATTGTAAGCATTGTAAGAACCAATTGCCTGCTTGGTTTGAAGTAGATCATGTTAAAAAATTAGAATACGGAGGTTCAAATAATATTGAAAATTTAGAAGCATTATGTAGAGATTGTCATGGTAGAAAAACTGCTTTTGAAAATTTATAAATAACAAATCAATAATAACAAATCAATAATAACAAATCAATAATAAATAATATACTTATAATGTAATATATTATTTATGAGTGGTACGAGTGATAAAAAACCAACTAATGTTAAATCAATTGATAATACACCTAATGAGGGTGGTGTTTTTCAGTTTATTAAAAGTAAAATTTACTATTTTGTAATTATTGTAATATTAGTGCTAATATTAGGATTATTCGGTTATTTAAATAATAACCAAGACGTATTTCAAATAAAAGGTACTAAACACGAAATATTTTGGTGGATATTTTTAATAGCGTTTTGTGTATATACTTTTATATTCTTTGCTCATAAACAAAAATCAAATACTGGTACTGGTACTGGAAGTTTTAAAATCAATTCCAGTTATTTAAACATGTTTAAAAATCTTGGATTTTTGTTATTTATATTAATAATTCCTTTATTACTAATAAACCATTCAATAACTTCAGACAGATCCAACAATATTTTTAATGTTATGCAAGGATTTTTAGGAACACTAATATTTATTGTTATTTTAGCAATAATAGCAAAAGTATTTTCTATTTGGCAAACAAGTCCAGAAAAAACCACTTTAACTAACGAAGATTCACCTGTTGTAAAAATATTATCTACAATAAAAAATATTATATTCTTTATTCCTTGTTTGCTAGTCATATTAGTAGATGAAATACATAAAGACATAAAATTAACACCATCTCCTGTTTATTTATTATTTTTTGTCTTATTAATCCTAATAACACTAATATTTGTGTTGCCTATTATGTTTAAATATTTCGCAAAACACAATAAAAGCGATGTTTTAGCAGGGGAAGGTCCTTTTTATTTAAATGAGAAGAAAACTTTAGGAAAATATCAAAACTTGGATAAAAATATTACTAATAATATTATTATTCCAAATTTTAATAGTAATTCCAACGTTGAAGCCAAACCTTTAGAAACCAAAATAACTAAATTACTTTCATATTTTAATGAAAATTCATTAAATAATAGGTTTAATGAAGCTGGTTCTAGAGAGACTGCTTCTACAGAAAATATTTCTAATGAAGAAACAGTAAGAAACGAATATTATAATAGCAAAGATAACATTGCAGATAATACTCAAGGATATGATTTCAAATTATTTCCAAATGATTTAAACACTAAATATAATGTAGGAGCAAAATATTATGATCCTTCAAAAATTAATAGAAAATTCCCATATACTTATACTTATAGTTTAAGTTTTTATATTTATATAAATCCACAACCTACTAATACGTCAATTGCTTATACAAAAGACACCGAATTGTTTAATTATGGATTTAAACCAGTTATATATTATAATGGGAAATCTAGAAAAATTATTATAAAATCTAGAACAATAAGTAATAAAGCAGACCAACTAGATACCATTTATGAAATGACTACCGTAAAACATCAAAAATGGATATCTTTTGTTATTAATTATGAAAATAACAATATAGATATTTTTATTGATGGAAAATTAGTAGGTTCAAAAAATAATGTTACACCTTACTTTATTGGTGATAGTGTAACTATTGGAGAGGACGATGGTATATATGGAAGTATTAAAGAAATATTTTACTTTGATAAAATAAAAACTCCTGACTCTATACAATTTTTATATAGTTTAACAAAAAACAAAAATACAATTTAGAAAAACTACAAAACTAGAAAAATACAAAACTACAAAACTACAAAAATACAAAAATATTAAAACATTATAATATTTTTATATATTAATATTTTATAATGAGCACTATAAATATAATTATTATAGTAATTCTTCTTTTAGTATTATTTTGGGGATTAAACAATATATTTTTCAAAACAAACATAATTTACGACAAAATGTGTGAAGCATCAAAACAAGACACTGCTACTTCTGGATCAGAATCTAGTACTCTTAACATGATAGCTGCCAAAGATATACCAGATACAACCTCTTCTAATTTTATGTTAAGTGTTTGGTTTTATATAGATAATTGGGGCCAAAATATTTCAGAAGAGAAAAATATTTTATATATGGCTACTGCGAGCAATTCTCGAACAGCAGAACGTTTATCCTTACCTATTTCTGGTCTTAGCACAAAAGTAGCAATAACTACACCTTCGGCAAGTAGTGCTCTACCAAAAAATATTAACATAGCATTAGACAAATACGAAAATAATTTATTTATAGATATAGAATGTTTCCCAGATAAAGAAAGTGATAATGGAAAAACTATTTATACTAGATATAAAATACCTAATATTCCAGTTCAAAAATGGAATAATTTAACGCTAAGTGTCGATACCCGAACATTAGATGTATATTTAGATGGTAAATTAAGAAATTCATTTATTATGCACGGATTATATAAAAATTACTATGACACGCAAATTAAAAAAAATATATATTTAGGATATGCACACACCAATAATATTGGATTTGAAGGTTTTATAACACGTGTTCGCTACATTGGTGATTCTATTAATCCACAAGATGCTTATAATATTTATAAAGATGGCATAAACGCATCACTGGCTCAGTCATTGTTTAATAAATATAGCTTAAAAGTAAGCTTCTTAGAATATAAGACCGAAAAAGCAAGTTTCCAAATTTAAATAAAAAACAAAATAAAACAAAATAAATTATAATAAAATATATTATTTATATATTTATATATAAATAATATAATATGAATGCTAATGAAGGAATATTTGGAAATATTAATAAATATTTCCAGACAGCAATTCCATACGACACACAAAAAAGAGTAGGAGAGGTTGGTGGATTTTTATCTTCAAATACAATGATCGCCAGAGTGACTTTCTTATTAGGAGTAGTTATTGTTTTTTCAGTAATATTTTATATTGCCAGTAGAATAATGTATTATCTTCTAGCACCATCAGAAACACCATATTTAATTTCCGGAATGAAAGATGCCAGCGAAGCATTAACTATTACTCAAAACATAGGAAATAAACAAGCAATTCCTATTTTAAGAAGTTCGAACCAATATGGTGGTGTTGAATTTACATACTCATTTTGGATATATGTTAATAATATAGATTATAATACACAAATAGATTACAAACATGTATTTAATAAAGGATCGCCTCCAAACACGCCCGGAGAATCAGGAACCGCTACTGGTATATTTGGACCAAATAATAGTCCTGGTGTTTATTTATATTCTGGAAAGAAATATTTAAACAATGATAGTTTAGCAGATAATTATCCTGTTTTAGGAATGTTAGTAAGGATAAATGTATTTCATAACAATGAGAATAACACATATTATGATGATATATATGTTGACGCAATACCAATAAAAAAATGGGTAGGTGTTATTATACGAATAACATCTCAAAACATATGTGATATTTATATAAATGGTAATTTAACAAAGCGCCACAAATTATCTAATATTGTTAAACAAAATTATGATAATTTATATGTAAATTATAATGGTGGATTTGCTGGTAATCTATCAGATTTAAAATATTATAATTATGCTATTGGAACTTTAGAAATTGATTCATTAACTACTAATGGACCCAATCTTAAAATCAAGAAAAGTAGCAATATTGAAAAATCGAAACCCCAATATTTGTCTTCACATTGGTATTTTAATGATACTGATGTTTTAACAAACTAACAAAACAACAAAATAACAAAACAAGTTATAGTCATAGTTATAAGTTATAATTTTAATTATCCATAGTTATAAATATATATATATATTAACTATGGATATTTCCGGTGCTAAAAGTAATTATATTATTTTATCAAACAATATAATAAACGGCAACAATAGCGGAACCAATTTATATATAAAAACAAATATTATCAATCTAAATAATAACAACAATTATGATATTAGTTGGCAAAACATTTTCCAAAATTTGAATACTAATTACAAAAATAGAATATTCTTGAGCGGAACAATACACAATTCGCTATTGGGTGTTGCTACTTCTAATTCATGTTGTTTAATCACCAAAAATAATATAAAAAATAATGTGAAATTTATTTACGATTCATCTACTAATACAAATGGTAAAATAGCATTTGTAAAAAATTTAGACATTGGTGATAATTCACTCAATTACTTATTTAATGATCTAAGCAATACATTTTTTGAAAATAATAAATCAAACAATATAGATAATTCTTTTAA
>Ga0207938_1000166_pt1 | contig 11505 bp, 11 predicted proteins | sample LakMenEpi15Mar12_FD_150671 | JGI IMG/M metagenome (GOLD analysis project Ga0207938, IMG submission 150671) | Freshwater microbial communities from Lake Mendota, WI - 05MAR2012 deep hole epilimnion (SPAdes) | ecosystem: Environmental > Aquatic > Freshwater > Lake > Epilimnion/Euphotic zone ...
ACAGAAAAAGAAGTAAGTGATGTCGGTGCTCAGACCCTCATTGGGTCTGAGCACCTTCACCTTTCGATTTACTGACACGCTAACTGGGGGAGTACTTGAAATCAAACACTTTGGCGCGTAGGCGCCGCCGGCAACTGATGCTGTTTACTGCCCCGGCCCTTGCCTTTTTTCTGCTTTTTGCAGTTTTTCCATTACTCTCAACGATTTACATCAGTTTCTACCAAGAAGATGTATTTGTTGGTCTAAAAAACTTTGTTTTCCTGTTTACGGATGATGAAGCAAGCGAAAGACTCCTTTTCGCATTTCTGCATAACTGTCAATTTTTCTTGATTGCCGCATCGGTACAACTTCCAACGGCTCTATTAATGGCAGCCCTCTTGACCTCGGGTCGAGTTAGACGAATGACCAGTTTTTATCGCACATTACTATTTATCCCAACAACCCTGTCTGTTGTAATTGTTGGTTTCATTTGGCGAATAATCATTAGCCCACTGTGGGGAATAGTTGACTATCCATTGTTGGGTGAAAAACTTACCGCACTTCCGACAATCACTCTGATGTCGGTCTGGCAATATCTTGGAATCCCGATGGTTTTTCTATACAGCGCGCTACTTTCAATTCCAAGCAATATCATTGAAGCTGCTCAAGTGGATGGTGCATCAGATATCAGAATTTTCTTTCGAATTAAAATGCCACTTATTGCTCCACAAATTGGGATTATTACGATTTTAACTTTTATCTGGGTCTTTAATGCTTTTGACATCATTTATGCTTTAAATGGTGGAATGCCTGGTCCCGACTATGCAACTGATGTCCTGGGAACAATGTTCTATCGGACTTTCTTTGGCTGGGGTGCTGATCTAGGAAACCAGAATCTAGGCGCTGCAACAGCGACTGTTATATTCTTCATAATTTTGTTGGGTACAGCAGCATATTTTGCGATTGTGCAACGCCGTTTGAAAGTGAGTCAGTTATGATGAACAAAGAAGGCAGAGTTCAAACTCAATCAAAAAATCTCGTAGTCCATGTATCTTTGCTATTTTTTGTGTTACTTGCAATTGGTCCAATATTTGTAATGGTCATAAATTCATTTAAAACTATGGAAGGTATTTTTACGGGACCATTAAAGCTTCCGAGTTCTGAGACCTTCACCTTAGATGGATTTAAACGTGCGATCACACAAGGAAACTTTCTTAGAAATTACGCAAATAGTGCGATTGTCACCTTAGGAGCTACGTTGTTAACGGTTATTTGCTCCTGCTTGGCAGCTTATGGAATAACTGAATACACCACAAAACTTTCAAAAATGATTGCTGGTCTATTTACCATAGGTATTATGTTGCCAGTTTCGCTAGGAACCATTGTAATTATAAAGATGATGGTTTGGCTTAATATTTTAAACACTCATATATCGCTCATCCTTGTTTATGTAGGAATCTTTGTACCGCTAGGTGTAATTTTAATGGTTACCAATTTTCGAACGGTTTCCAATGATCTAAAGGAAGCAGCGCGCATTGATGGCGCAAATGAATTCAAGACTTTCTTGATAGTTGTTCCGCTGGTGATGCCAGGTGTTGCTGCGGTGGCAGCGATCACAATGCTGCCTGTATGGAATGACTTATGGTTCCCACTAGTCCTCACTGCGGGACCAAAAACTCAGACTTTAACTTTGGGTATCCAGCAATTTGTTGGTACTTACAATAATGATTGGCAGGCCCTGATTGCCTCCTTAGTGCTTGGCGCAATTCCGCTGATTCTGCTATTCACGCTATTTTCAAAGCAATTCATTAAAGGACTTTCAGATGGATACGGCAAGTAAGGATTTCGAGTTACCAATCTAAAAAGGGAGTACATGTGAAGGTTGATAGAGTTGAAGATATTGATTCAGTTTTGATAGCTGAATTAATTGCCCACCTTGGATTAGATGCCGTGAAACGACAAGTGCCGGAGATCAAAATGGCAGCGAAGCTGATATTTGATGCTGTTTCAGGTGGTGGAAGTGTGTTTACTTTTGGTGCCGGCCATGCACAAGCTCTAGCAATGGAGTTTTCAAGTCGCGCAGGCGGTTTGGCTATATTCCAATCTATGCATCTACAAGATATCCGCCAAGAACCCCGGGATGCATTCTGGGACCTTCGTGATTCACAACCCGAGAGAATTCCTGAAAATGGTCCAAAAGTTTTGGATCATCATAAAGTCAAAGCAAATGATGTTGTAATAATCGCTTCGCAATCTGGTCGCAATGGGGCGATTGTAGAAATGGCACTTGAGAGCAAGAAGCGTGGAATCAAAACTATTGCCTTGAGCTCAAATAAACATAGTGAATCAGTTGACTCTAGACATCCATCTGGTTTGATGCTCAGCCAAGTGGTTGATCTATCCCTTGATAATGGATCGGTGATCGGTGACGCCGTTGCCGAATTACCTGACGGTAAGAGCATTTGCTCGGCTTCAACCGTTTGTTTTGTACTTATTGCACAGGCAATTAATGCTGAAGTTACCAAGTTATTTATGCTCAATTCTTTGCCTGCGCCACTTCTTGTAAGCGCTAATTTGGACCATGGAGATAAGGCAAATTCGCCGCTGAAGTTCCCAGCGATCACAATTTAGTTACTGGGCATTCAACGTGCAATCGGGTACTTGTGTAATCAGAAATGCTCGGATTGTTCTGCCTGAACAAGTTATTTCAAATGGTTTTTTGGAAATTGCCGACGGCAGGATTGTAAAAGTTGCAGAAGGAGAGCCTTCTTCTAGTACAAGCGAATTAGTTTATGATGCTCATAAAGCAACAATAACTCCAGGTTTTATTGACCTGCATGTGCATGGTGGCAATGGTGGCACTTTCACATCAATTGATCCAGCCGAGCACAACTTAGCCCGAGAATTCCATCTAAAAAATGGAACCACATCAATGTTGGCATCTACACACACCACAGAATTTTCGAGTTTATTAGCAATATTAAAATCCTTAGCAGAGAGTTCTAGATCAAATAGAAATGGTTCCAAAGTCTTAGGTATTCATACCGAAGGTCCATTTATCTCAGAACATAAGCCTGGTGCGCATGTTATTGCGCAATTGAAAACAGGTGATTTGTCATCAATCGAGGAAGTTCTTTTGGCGGCAGATAATTTTGTATCAATGGTGACAGTTGCTCCCGAAATTCCTGGCGGACTAGAAGCCATTAAATACTTATCGAAGAAAAATATTATTTCATCTATTGGGCATACAAATGCTACCTATGCCCAAGCGGTTGAGGGAATAAAGGCAGGGGCCCGATCTACTACTCACTTGTTCAACGCCATGTCACCACTTGCTCACCGTGATCCAGGAGCAGTTGGAGCTGTTTTGGACAATGAGGATATTTTTGCTGAATTGATTTTAGATGGCATTCATATTCATGAGGCGATTTTTAGAATTGCACTGAAATCCAAAGGTGTTGATCGAATCAATTTGATTACCGATGCCACATCCTTGGCAGGACTTGCAGATGGAGAATATGGCGAAGTACCTGATAGGGCTGTAACAAAGATTGGTGGAAAGATTGTTCTGTCAGGTACAGACACCCTTGCCGGCAGCGCGCTTTCTATGAATATGGTGTATCAAAATGCAGCTAAATTTGCTCAGTTAACTTTGTCGGAGTTAAGCAAAATATCATCGCTTAATGCGGCAAAGATTCTAGGCAAAGAGTCCGAGATTGGTTCCCTTGAAGTTGGAAAACTAGCTGATTTAGTTCTACTGGACGCAGAATCGAAGGTCTGTGCAACCATGATTGAAGGTGAGTGGAAGTACGTCAGTGGTGAGTGGGAAGAAGCGCTAGGAAGTCAGTGACCAGCGGATCTCATCTGCCAGCTCTGCCAAAGTCATATCCAGGCCACTACCAAAAATACGAGTTGGATCCGAATTCAGGGAAGCCCGAATTGAAGTTATCGTAACGAGATCAGCTTTTGTTCCACTTAGATTTGAATTTTTCGATACACCGCATGTACTTAAAATACCTGCTATTTCTTGGAGTGCTTTTCCAACGGCTTCATACTTTGTCAGCCATTTCAAAGACTCTTCACGCCAATGCGGTTGCGAAAATTGTGCGGAATTTATTGTTGCAACATCATTGAGCATTTGCTTGGAATGGGTTTCAACGATTTGTGCTGCTTGAGCAGGTTTACCTGTTTTCCAGGAAAAGGAGGCTTCTTCTAACATAGCGTAGAAATCTGGTGCCGGATTTACTCGAAGGCACGATTCAAAGCACCCACGCAGTAGATTACGGATTGCTGCGCGATCTCCGGAATTATCCATTAGCAGAGTAAGTGAATACTCCCAAGAAACTTGCGCATCGTAGCCCTGGGTATCCCACAAATAGTCGCCGATAGTGCTTAAGGAGATCAATGAGAGCTCAAATCGATCCATTGGGTTAGCAAAGTATCCCAGTGAATGATTGTGCAAACCTTTTTCACGTCCTTCGATTGGACCAACATGTAATTCGTTGAGCATAGCTACATCATTTACAGGGTAGTTGTCCCAATATAAAGGTACGTGATTGGTGTTGGCTTTAAATACTTTGGCATCAGAAACATCAAGATATTCTGAACATATTTCGCGCCCTGTCCAAATTAGAGCCAAATCAGGATCAAGTGCGTTACCAAATTCAGTAATGTATTCCTCAGTAGCTTTGCCGTGATACTGCAAAGGACATATCGCCAAAGTGTTGTCAGAATCTAGCTTCTTTAGCTCTGCCCAGACCGCATTGCAGTAATAACTATGTGCCTGCATGATGGAATTAAACTTCGCACTATCTTTCTCGCTTTGTAAACGAGCTGGAATATCATCAAGGAAAAGTCCAAATTCACGCACGCCAATACTGTGAAGCTGCTTGAAGCGAACCATTATCGCGCTTACATCGTGTGCATCTGAGTACTCAACTGTTAGCCCTGGCGAAATGGCAACGGCAACGGTGACCCCATTCTTTCGACCCTCCGCAATAAACTCTGATACACGGTTTAAGAAATCCTCGCTCAGTGATGAACGCCAGTCGTATCTGTGCCATGGATCATCCTTAGGCGCTAACAGGTAACGATTAAAACCGAAATCTGAAAAGTGAGCTAATCCGCGCAATCTTTGCTCGTGGGTCCAAGGAGTTCCATAGAAGCCTTCGATCACACCTCTGAGTTTAAAATCTGGAGAATGCTTATGATTAGTAACAGCGACATTAGTTAATAGAGATTTGAGTAAGAGATTAAGCGCATATCGAAATCCTGCATATGTTGATCGTTCCACGGATGCTTTCTTTTGTGATCCGAGCACAGAAGTAACTAATGATTCTTCGGGTCCGAGTTTTGTATTCTCACTAACAGCAATTTCACTAAATCCAGCAGTTAAAAAGACCGAATGACGATCAATAAAACTCTTAAAAAACGCAGTCTCTTCCGGTGTGGCTCCTACTAAGTTATTCACGACACATCCTTTTCTCTGATTGCCATCTCTGAACTTTCTTTATTAGGGGATAGGTTTAACTTGTACTGATCGCCGATATAAACACAATTTGCAAGCATAATAATTCGACCATTTTGGTCTAAGTCTGACATTTCAAGCTCTAAGCATGCGGTATTTTTCTGAATATCTAGTTGATCGGCTATTTCTTGAGTTGGAATAGATGCGGAAAAACTTGTATTGGCATTGATAATTTGGATTCCGTATCGCTGGAGCAAAAGTTGGTAAAGAGAGCCCTTTAGATCCACCTCTTTAATACCGGGAAAATACGCTGTTGGAAGAAAGACGGTCTCAACTCCTAGCGCAACTCCATCAGCAAGTCGCAGACGCGTGCATTTTAGAAGTACTGAACCTATTGGCACGCTAAGAAGTGCAGCTTTTATTGAATCGGCTTTTACATACTTAAACACGAGAATTTTTGAACTAGGCGTTAATCCCAAACTGGTCATCTCTTCAGTAAAGGACTTTAAACGGAATTCATGCATGATTGGCGCATATGTAATGTAAGTACCGGAACCTGCTCGCCTTTCAAGCTTTTGTTCCTGTATTAGCTGATCAATTGCGCGACGAACTGTCATTCGTGCGACTTTACAATCCAGTGCTAATTCACGTTCACCGGGCAAGCGTGATCCTTGTGGTGATGAGACTATTAAATTGAGTAGGTGTAGTCGGGCTTTTTGGGAAGCCGTTACATTATTAGCGAGCGGCATGTAGGGCATCCGTACTTAGAACTTTTAGACATTCAGCATAGGTAACTTCTTTACTTAACTTGTTTGCAGAGTGTCCAAGACCTGCAAAGTACTGAGATCTTTTTGGTAGAGCAACCAACATTCCTGCCATGGATTCATCCGTGAACTGACTGATGTATTGGGAGACAGCCGCTAATTTTGTTTCTAAAACGTCATCGATATTGACAAAGACATTGGCGTGGGAGGAATTGAATAGACCAACTGCCTTGATTTCTTGTTTTTCTTTACCGTGGAACTGCAATGGAATCTGAAGATCGGTGCCTTCGACACCTAAAACATCGGCCAAGATAGCTGCTTCAACTGCTGCAAAACCTGACTTGTAGTGGTCTGCATGTGCTTCAGTATTTAGCCAAGGGTCTAATGCGATCACACAATCGGGCTGGAATTGGCGGACAACTGTAATTAGGTCACGACGTGCTTGGTAAACACTCCAGTCACCTGCATCTGGGTAATTCAAATAGTAAATACCAAGGACCCCAAGAATTTGTGCAGCTTTTTCAGCTTCACTTTGCAGTCGCGATGCAGCGGTTTCCTTTGAAAGATTTAAATCAGTTACACCAGCTAAGTCATCTGTAACTGTTACATAGAGAATTTCAGCGCCATTTTTGATTAATTTGGCAATCAATCCACCAACTGCAATGTCTGTATCATCATAATGAGCCTGAATAGCAAGAACTCTTTTACATGAAAAAATATCTGGCGTGGGCATCAAGGAAGGAATCTTCACGAACTCTGCACTCATGCCAATCCTCTCCGATTAACTTAGGTAAGGCTTCCAGAAACTCACCCCATATTCAAGGTTTTTTCAGTACTATTCTACGATGACGCTCATGACTTTTGATTCGGGTGAGTTTGTTCGCAACTTTGAAGAAAAAGATCGGTCAGATTTGTACCACGTCTGTTTAGCAACCGGCGATAGTGGAGCAAATGCCGTTCATTTATACAATCACAAGGACATGCTCGGAGAAATTTACGTTGGCCCATATTTAACCTTTCAACCCGATTTATCTTTTACCTTAATTCAGGATGGAGTGGCCGGCTATGCACTCGCCGCACTTGATACAACTTCATTCGAAGATACTTTAAGTAAAAAATGGTGGCCATCAATTTTAGAAAAATACAATGGTCGCTCCCCGGAAAATTTCAATGATCGTGAAAAGAATTTATTTAGTTATATCCAAAATCCACCTCTTAGACCTAAGAAATTTGTGGATCAGTATCCAAGTCATCTTCATATAGATCTACTTGAAAAAGCTCAGGGTCGCGGTATTGGTAAAGCTATGATGCTTATTGTTCTTGAAACACTAAGAGAGCAAGGCTCAAAGGGAGTGCATCTTGGAATGGGAGCACAGAATTCCAGAGCCTTCGCTTTTTATACCAAATTGGGTTTTACACTTCTTGATAAGAATGATGATGAATGGACCATGGGTCTGAACCTCTAATTTGAAAGAGATGTATTGATAAACCAAGACTTTCCCATTACATTTTTCAAATGCGAAACAAGGGGAGTCTTTCCAGAGGGCTGTTAATTGTCCTCACTGTCTCCCTGATCCCAGTTGCCGCAGTTTCTGCCCAAAAGATAACGCCTGGAAGCAGCTGCAAAGTATTGAATCAAAAAGTTGTTTATTTGAAAAAGACCTTTACCTGTGTTAAATCTGGAAAGAAGTTGGTGTGGAATAAAGGTGTGGCGCTGAAGCCAACACCAACACCAACACCAACACCAACACCAACACCAACACCAACTCCGACACCGACTCCGACACCGACTCCGACTCCGACACCAGAAGTTCCATACGCTGGACTTTTGGCTATTGAAAGAAATCTGTATCTAAAGATGGATGAAATTGTTAAGGACTGGGCTCCATATCTGTTAGCCCTCGATAACAAGACTGTGAAAGTTATCAGTGAGAATCCATCACATCCACGCAATGAAGAAAATCGCCTTAGCGCAGAGATTTCTTTTGAGATTTTAAGAGAACTTTTGCCAAGGATGGTTTCCCCAACGTATTACATGTATGAAACCCCGCAGTGGGCCGATAAACAAATGGCAGCAGCATGCCCAATGCTGGTAGGCCAAAATCCAGGAGGTGTCCGAGCTGGCGCACAAGTTGGCTGCGGAAAGCTTGTAATCTCCAATCTAAATGGCTGGATGAACAACATGGTAGGCATAGATGGCTCATGGTTTGAATCAGCCCATGAAACATTTCATATTGGTGAATTTGTTGCTGCTCTCGTCGGAAGCGATCCCAATAGTTCATTATTTTATCCGTACCACCCTGCCTGGTATCGCGAAGGAAGCGCCTCAACTTTCGGTGGCTTGGTGAGATCACTAATGAGCAAGGGTAAATTTAACTATGGTGAACTGAACCGCTTTGAGAAATCACCAATTGCCTACAGCGAATGTAATAGAGCATGGAATCTTTGGCAGATGAATAATAATGCGACTGCATTTAACGAACTGGGTCAATGTGAATATGGACTGGGTCGCAGAATGACAGATTATCTTGTTGCCTGGCACGGGGGAGTTGCAGCGATTCTTAAAAACTACGAATATGTCGCACAGGGCAAGACATTTGAGGAAGCATTCAAATTGGCTCATGGAATTGCGCTCAAGGATTTCTTTGAAGAGGTTAAGCCCTTCTTAGCAACGCAAGGATTTGTAATCCCTTGACCCACTATGCGGATGCCTAGGTTCTTGGCTCACCCCTAATTCCTGGTGATTTGTGGCTGGCAAGGGGAGAAATCACTGTTCAAATCCCATTTTTGTGGAACCTCTATTATCATTGCGGAATGCGAATTAAGAGAGTTCTTGCCAAGGGTGTCCTTATTGCCTTGGGTATTGCGCTGATTCCTAATTCTGCAGTTGCTACCGAAAATGTAACTCCTGGAAGTGCCTGCAAAGTTTTGAACCAAAAAATTGTTTCCCAGAATAAGACTTTTACCTGCATGAAGTCAGGAAAGAAACTGATGTGGAATAAGGGAGTCGTAGTTGTAAAGCCAGTACAAACTTCCACAACTGCTTCCACGCCTACATCTACAACTTCTTCAACGCTTACGGCCGCTCCAGCACCAACGGCTACACCAACACCAACTGCTGCATTACTGGAAGCAGAACCTGGACCAACCTGTTCAAGAAATAAAAACTCTCTAAAAAACTGCTAGAAGTCATCGACTGTTTTTCTTTTTCAGCTGAGCCTCAAAAAGAAACTAGCCGGCTATAATTTGAATCATGACGCAGAGCTCTAGGCGAGTTTTTCTAGTGCTTGCGGGCGCGCTGATGATTGGCGCAATTGTTCAAAGATCTGAGGTTTTGAGCAAAAAGGAATCTTTGCCCACACCAAAACCTACGGATCCGTTGCCAACCCCAACGACGACAAAAGCAATTGCATCGTCAACCCCGACACCGACGCAAACGCCGAGCAAGGAAACAACTTCACCGACACCGACGAATTCTCCAACCGATCCCGCTAGTCCTGAAGCCACACAAACCGCAGCTGTTGAAGGCGTGGTAATTGCAAAAAGTAATGACCTAATTCTGCGTCAGACAAAAGTTTTTAGCTTAAAGGATTCATTCGGTATTCCGACCAGTTATTCGCTCACACGAACTTCGCGGGGAGTTGTTGCATTCGATACCAGATGTACTCATTTAGGAGCACCATGCGTATTAAGTGGTTCACTATTGCAATGTCCGGCACATGGATCAGAATTCGATCCAGAAAACGGGCAAGTAATTCGCGGACCAGCAGTGGAACCGCTTAAGAGTTATCGCACAATTGAAGTTAATGGCGAAATAAGAATCATTATTTCTTAATTTTGTATCCTGTTGGGCACTTCGGATTTGTTCCGGTAACTCTGATTGTCTTACCGTTCTTTACGCAAGTAATAGTCTTCTTCGCACTTTTTGCACTGGGAGAAGGGGACACTACAGGGCTTTTTGAACTGCTCGGCGTAGGCGTTGGAGTCGGCGTAGGCGTTGGTGATTCACTTGCAACAACAGAGTTTGTGGGTGTTGGAGACGGGCTATCAGTTGCTACTGGCGCTGGTGTTGGCAATTGACTCCCGTCATACGTAACATTTCCAAGCCCGTTTCGAACTTTCATTGGAAAATTCTCTGGCAGTGGAGTTTCAGATAGATGCTTCATGACGGAAAGAACTTCTGGTCTGAAGTTTGGAAATACTTGTGATGCACCTTCTGCTGTAATGCCTGCGCGACGTGTGAGAATTTCAGATAACAAGCTTCGGTAATCTGCGGTTACAACTAAATCGCCATCTTTGAGTTGTTTATCATCTAGCCCAGGGAATTTTCCATGAATTTTTCCACCATTTACTCCACCACCTGCAACAAATGTACTTGAACCCCAGCCGTGGTCTGTTCCAGAAGACTGATTCTGGCTTACTCGTCTTCCAAATTCGGTAACAGTTACAACAGTTACTCGCGACCAAAGAACACCAAGATCTTCTCTAAAGGAAGAGATTGATCCAGCAAGATCTGCAAGATATGAAGTTAGCCAACCATCATCAAGGGTTCCCATGTTTGCGTGCATATCCCAGTCACCTTGAAATTCAATATCGACAGCGCGCACGCCGATACCTGCTTTTAATAATGCTGCAACATCTTTAAATCGTTGGCCTGTTCCTGTATTTGGATAGGTCACAATACTTTTCTGTGCACTAGCCAAGGAAATTTGATCTAAAGCTTGAATAGTTGACTTGGCTTGAGTTGCCCAAGTACTAGTCCATCGACCATGTGTTTCATCGATAAATCCAGCCAAGTCTTCTGCCTTGTATCCAAAAACAGTATCTAATTTAAAATTATTTATTGAATCCACATTAACTGGTGCAGCTTTACCACCAATTAATTGTCTAGTGGTTGATCCAATTCCGACAGATTGCACCACAGAACCACTGCCAGCCACATCTAAGAAGCGTGCAATCCACCCACTTCGCTTATCTTTTTCACCATATGCGGCATAAGCCACATCTGAAATTTCATCAAAGTGACTTCGCGAATGTGTTGGTGCGCCAAGGGTGTTAACAATTGCAAGTTCTTTTGCTTCCCACAGAGGTAGAAATTTCTTGAGAGCAGGATGTAGGCCAAACTCTCGATCAAGAGGCAGCAAACTTGAATTAGGAATATAAATTGCGCCTCGAGCTTTTCGCATCAAGTTTTCATCTGTTGGAACTACCGCACTTAAGCTATCAAATCCGCCACGAAGCACGAGAGTTACAACCACATCCGGAACTTCGATGGTGGATGCAGCGAAGGTGTAA
>Ga0207938_1000167_pt1 | contig 11493 bp, 7 predicted proteins | sample LakMenEpi15Mar12_FD_150671 | JGI IMG/M metagenome (GOLD analysis project Ga0207938, IMG submission 150671) | Freshwater microbial communities from Lake Mendota, WI - 05MAR2012 deep hole epilimnion (SPAdes) | ecosystem: Environmental > Aquatic > Freshwater > Lake > Epilimnion/Euphotic zone ...
TATCACCGTCCATATTGGCAAATAACTCTTGGAGGAATCCACCATATTTTTTCGTGGATTTTGAACGCGCCTTTTTGGCCTTAGTAGGCTTGGAAGCTTTAGCGGCTTTAGCTGCCGCACTCTTTTTGCATAATTTTATGTAGCTTTCTACGGATCTCATTTTCCCAAACCCTTTAACATATAGTTTGGTTCCTTTGTGTTTCTTATAAAGGCACTTTTTCTTTCCTTCAATAACTTTAGTTTTTACTTTTTCGTATCCAGCGACACTCATTCAATTCTTCTTCTATAAAATAAAGAAGAAAATAAATAAAAATATAATAAATAAGGAAAATATAAACATCCTATGTTAAATTACAATACAATAAGCTTATCTATTTTTATTATCTGTCAAAAATAAATAGACGCACGGGAATATACTACCACTAAATCTGTAATATTTATATATATATATATATTAGAATTGACAATGGATAAAATAGATAAAATGAGAATGAAAAGTTCTGGTAATGATTCTTCTAGATCGGCAAGAACTACGAAATCTGCTTCTGCTTCCCGCTCATCCTCTTCAAAAACATCTAAAAGTATGGTTAAAAACTTTATGAAGGGCTTGATGACCACCGAAGAGCTTATGAAAAAGAAGGAATATAAAAATAAGGGGCTCGTTAGATTGAGAGTAGTATTATCTCCCGGCGATTTCAAGAAGAAGTTGAATCCTGAAATGCAAATAAATAAAGAGTTTGATGCTGTAGTCAATGGATTAAAAAAAACCAATAATAAACCGCTAAAATTTTAATAGGGATTATATTTGTTTATTATATCTTAACCATTTCCAGTATTTAATAGAAACTCTATTTAAAAATGTGCGGAAATTGGTGTTAGTAAGAGTAAAAAAGGCATCATTTCTTACTTGATCGAAGTTATCCATATCTACGAATGGCGAGCTTGTAGCTTTTATATTTTGATTATTTACCGTGGGATATAGTGCAATTGCTTCTGCATTCATTATTCTTACGAACTCTTCTTCGTGTTTGTTGAGAGTCCCTACATCAAAGATGTTCCGTACATTAATATGTTTAAATATTTTATTAGGACTTGAATCGTATATAGGTATTCCAGGTGCGTTGAGCGTATCCTCCCATTCCACTATTTTGTGTATTCTTTTTAAGTTATATAATAAAAGACATTTTATTACATTACGATAGGCTTCTATTCCGGTACCACATTTATTCATTACGATAGTAACCATATCCTGTTTTCCATCAAGAAGGGCAACAATATAACCGCGCGGATTATTTGTTGCTAAATTATAATCATCCCACAATTCATCTAAATCTCTCAGCTCATTTTTTGCCTCAGACTTTATCAATACTGAGAAGGGTATTTTTCTTCTTTCGGCATCTCTGTGTTTTATCCAAGAAGGAACAAAATAAGATGGTAGCCACTTCTCAACGGCATCATTACCTTTTCTATCATCTTCAATAATAATTTCAAGACTCTCTTCGAATGCAATTTCAGAAGGAGTTCTATCAAATATAGAACTTCTTTGTGCTACGCCATTCTGCTGTCCTTGATATGCATTACTTGGTGTTCTTGACATTTGTCCGAAAGGATTATGATGTACCTGAGATGCGACATTGGGAGTTCTTAAAGCAGCACCTGCTTCGTTAGATTGTAAAGTTTCACCAAATGTTTCTATCATCATTCTTTCAAGAGCAGGATATTTACCCGACATATTCTATATAATTCTATTTAACACATATATAATAAATTACAATAGTGTAATTAAAATTCTTTGTACATATAAGTGTCTTTAAGGGTGTATCCGAGCTTTCTATAATAATTTCTTACACCTGTTCCGCTAATAATAGCAATTTTGGTATATCCTTGTTCTTTTGAGATTCTCTCAGCTTCTTCTATTAATCTCTTGCCATATCCCTTGTGTTGATAGGAAGCTTCTATATTATTTCCGACATTACTAACATTAGAATAAACGTGTAGCTCGCGAATTAGCGCGGCATCGTGCAATATAGGAAGCTGTGTAGACTTATCTACGCTAGCTACGCCTGTGAGGCGAAGCCTAATAAATCCGATTAAGTATTTGCCAGCGGATTCAAAGGATATAAAATATTCCGTGCTACCGCTCGCGATATATGATGTTATATCAAGGTTAATGCTTGAAGGATTTACGCTCGTATCTTTAATCTCTCGGCATCTGATACAATTACAGCACCAATTATTTTTTTTCATATCATCTTGTAATAGCTGGCGCATATTGACATATTCGTGTTTATATCCACCAGATATATAGGTAGATGGGATATCTCTAATAATTCGGTTGAGCCTCTTCCATTTCTGTACTTTTTTCTTAAACTCCTTAATCAAATCATAAAGCAAGGCGTCGTCGTACGGCTTATATTCTCCACTATCATACCATTCTTTGATTTGCGTCCAAGGAACAATAGCTGTCGGATATATTTTGTATTGGTCTACTTGCAGTCTCTCGTCATACAAAGAGGCTTCAAGCATTTCTTTATCCATCTCGTAAGAAGAGCCTGGTAAATTAGGCATCAAATGAATATCAATTTTATACCCATTATCCTTGAGAAGTTTAATGGCCTGATAGACCTTTTCAATTGAATGGCCTCTCTTAATTTTTTTGAGGACATCGTTATGTGTATGCTGAACCCCGAGTTGAACGCGGGTACAATTATATTTCCTGAACTCTATTATTTCGGCGAGACTGATACAATCAGGGCGAGTTTCAAGTGTAAGGCCTATAATATGGATTTTGGCATTCTCATTCAAGGATATCTCTTGTTCTAACGAGAGCATCTCGCGTTTTTCATAATATGTATTTGCTGCATAATAAGTTGCTGTTATAAAATAATCCTTATAATTTTTATGATAATTCGTCCAAGTCCCGCCTAATACGATGATTTCCAATTTATCTACAATATGCCCCATATTAATCAGAGCATCCACTCGCGAATTAAATTGTAATACTGGGTCAAACTTGTTATCATTGGCTCTTAGAACGGCCGGTTCAGTATAAAGATATGAGCGTGGCTGATCGACCCAATTATTGCCGGCGTGTGCTTTTTCATTAGGACAATAAGCGCAATTGTGGCGACAGCTGAACTTGCCTACTACTTTATTTCCTTCGTCGTCTATATATTCCGGAGTTCCCGAAGTTAATATAGTAATTACTATGACACCTGAATTGGATTTATTTTTTTTCTTGGTAATCAGATTTTTAATAGTCAGATTGTCAATATTCAGAGCTTTATAGAAATATATAAGGTTAGATTTTGACAAAGATACCTTGACAGTTCTCTGAATATGCTTTTGAAACTTCGTAATATCGTTGCTTGTCTTAATAGTATCTATATTTTTCAAAAACTCCTCGGAAATGCTCTTATATTCCTCGTCCGTATATGTCCTGCTCTTATGATTATTATTATGTCTAACAATATTCTCAATATCAGCAATATTCTGATAATCAGTATCCATATCAACTGCAATAACAACGACTACAAAGTATTACCACAATATATATCATATTAAATCAATTTTTATTATATAATACAAGGCGTTGTTAATAACTAAGAATAAAAAATAATAATATTATAACAGATAACACGAAAAGCATATGGGAGATAATGCTGATTATATAATTAATCTTATTAATTATTTTCCTGCCAAACACGTACAACATTATGAAACAGCCTTGAAAGAGATAAAAAAAGGAAAAAAAGAAGGGCATTGGATATGGTATTTAATACCTACGCCACCCTATATTGATAATGGTGAAGAGAAAGGTTCGGATGAAAACAAGAATTATGCCCTTCGCGATAATGCTGGTGATATTAACGGGGAACAAGCAGCAAAAGCTTATCTTGATTATAATAAAGATGGCGTCAATTTAGGAGAAAACTATTATAATCTATTAAATGCTATTAATCAAAAAATTGATAATTATGAAAGTGCAGAAGTTTTATTGAAAAGTGATGTGTCAAAATTGAAAAGTTCTGTAACTCTTTTTAAAAAAATAACAGATGGTAAAAATGAAGATTTATACAAAAAAATAAATAAAGTTTGTTCTGATATTATAAACAAGTTGCAATCGCCCAATAAAGATGTAGTGAGGGTGGGAGATGAAGATGGAGAGACAGCGGGAGATGAATATGGAGAGAAAGTGAGGGCGGGAGATGAAGAGGTAAAGTGTTTTTTTAAACTTATTAACAATAAAGCATCAGGCGAAGAATATGAAATATTTGTTAAAAACACAGAAAAAAATGATAATGAATTTTCTATTATTCTTCAAAAAAATGGTTTTAATTATATAATTTATAGTGATTCAAATAATAAAGTATTAATTATTAATGTCAAAACAGAATATTCTTTACAAAATATATTAGATAATATACATATATGCGACGATATTATCATAATATCAAAACAAAAAGATAAGGATAATAATATAAATCTAATATTTATTTATAATATACGTAATATACATGTACTATCCATAATTGAAAAACTCAAAGATACTACATCAACAATACAAATACCTATAGAATACAATGAATATAATGTTATAAAAGAAGAAATAATTAGTCAAGAGCAAGTTGTTGTGGAAGATAAAGATAAAGCTATAGAAAATGCTATAAATAATTATAGAACAAAAAAAGAAGCTGATATATCTGATAAATATTTTAATTTGATATGGGAAAAAAATAGTTGTTATATGCACAGTCTCTTCGTATCATTATTTCATTTTAATAACAAATATATATACGATATGATAAGAACAAATGATACAAATACAATAGAAGATAACCAAACTAATATCCTATCAGATTTAATCAAAAAGTTAAAAATAATTTATGAAAAAATAAATGGATTAAATAACAAAGGAACTAAAAATTATACTTGTGTTGATTTTAGAGAAATTCTTCAAATTTTTCATAATAGTTCTGAACACAATAAGAAAAAGCAAAAAAGATTGAAAGCTGAACTGAATGATAAAAAAAAAGAAGAAGTGCTGAATAAAGAAAAAGAATATAAAGATGAAGTTGAAAAATGGACGGGTGTCTTCGAGGACCCTTCTGTGCTTTACAGTGAATTATCTAATATATTGGGTTTTGATAAAATAGCATCATGTACAATTAGTTCTACAGGTAAAATTACAATAGGTAATGTTACCATAGATATCGCCGATAGTAATGATACCAAATTATTAATAAATACAAAAAATATAAATACAGTTATTAATAATGATACTCAAAAAATTAATTATATAAATAAAGGTAAGGTATTAATTATATTTATAGATCAAACTCATCCAAATAGTATAATATATGATGATACAATTATCGTAAACGATTTAACTTTAAAACTAAGATCTATTATATTTAATACTGGTACAAATACAAATGGGGGTCATTATTTTGCTGTAATAAAAGAAGGCGAACGCATATATAAATATGATGATATTAAAAAGGAAGATGATGGAATAGCACCTAATACAACAAATTTAATTACTCGTGAGGAAGAACAAAATTTACAAAATACTCATAAAATAACTGGTTTAATATATTCAGCTGACACTGTTTGTTCCTCTCTTGATGCGTCAATGTTCTATATTAGGCCATATGGAGTACTTGGAAAACAATTAAAAAAAAAGAAAGCTGGTGAAACCTACGCCGAAGAGATAGAAAATGCCGAATATCCTATGGCAGACTCATATGCTTTCTGTGATCCTGCTGGACTTACATATATAAAAGACAAAACTGATGTAAATGATGCTGGTGGAGCAAGCGACGCAATCTATAAATGGCTTAAAATTAAAAATAATGGTTCTGATAAAACAAATATTAATAATAGTTTCGATAAAAATGTTAAAACAGGAATTACTAAAGAGACGGATGCTAAATATGCTGAGTATACCATACAACCCAATAAAAAAGTCAAATGTATCCATATTGTTGGACCAGATTTTAGTAAGGATAATGATACAGCAAATATGATAACACAATATGATAATAAGAACAAAGATATAATAGATGCCATAGATAGGCTTTCAATAGCCTATTATAATGTACTTATTGAGTTTATATTAACTGAAGCTCCGGCTTTACGATTACTTCCAATATCGGGAGATATTTTTGCTGAAAAATTCAAACATATAATGCCCCAGATTACTTACGAATCACTTAATACAGCGTGCGTTAAGATACTATCAATAAATAATGAAGGTGCAACATATCTATGTAAAAAAGAGTTAAATATGTGTATTTATGAAGAAGAAGATTATAATGAGTACGAAAAAATATGGTATGACAACATCTCTTAATGTCAAGGCTACCGCGATGAGATATATTACCTTTATGGTGTCTTAAAAAGAAATTGGGTTTTTATAAAAATTGAAAATATTGATATTCCAGTGTCTCAAGATATGTACGGATAAATTAGAGTAATTTTAACATATCCGCTTCTGTTATCCATTTATCGTCATATTCAAAACCCTTGGCGTATGATATGAGATATTTGGCATTCGCTGAATTATTAGCCTTCTTATCATATTTAACATTCTTTACCCAATAATTATTTTTTAATTGTAAGCCAATATATTTGTCATACTTAGGAGCACTTTTGTCAGGCTTAAGTGGCTTGACAGGCTTGAGTGGCTTCTCAGGTACGATAGGTACGGTAGGCTTAATCTCTTTGTTTTTTATAATATAGTCGTATTTTTGGTTGTCTCGTAATATACCATGTATTTGTATGTCTCCGTTGAGATATAATAAAACTTCGCTTACGGCATTTCCGCGATTATCTATTCCCCGCTTAGACCTATGACCCTTTTTGCTATATGAAGTGTCGGCGCTGACAGCCGTTAATTTTTTACTGCGAAGAACAAGGGGGCAATCGCCGTGTGGCCTGTGGCCGGATATAATACTGTGAATACCTCCCTTATTTAAATACTTTATAACCTTGGCATTTATATATCGTCCATTCCCGTTTTTAAGATTATCAGAATAAACTACTGTTTTATTGTCGGAAGGAACGGCATAATCTATTATTTTATATCCCTTGCGTCTCTTGCTTATCCCCCCATATTCCGGATTCGCCATATATTCTTTTAAATCTTTTTGAAACCACTTGTTGAGACCAGAAACCCATTTATCTACATCATCAACTATATTTTTATTGTTAGGAATATAACCAATATTATTTTTATTAATGGCACCGTGAACAAAGATATGTTCCCCGAATATATAAGCTATTTTTCCGCTTTTTAAGTATTTAAGCAAGTAATTATCATTCGTATTTTTGATATTCTTAGGATTGGGTGAGACAGAATTCAAGAAGCTCGTAACTATATCATTGTCGCTAATTAAATCAGGGCTTTTATTTAATATAATTGAAAGCTCCTTCCTCCTTTTGACAAATGAATCATTTGAACCCATAGTATAATCCAATATATATTTTAATCGGCTTACAGCATCAATCTTGAAATTATTATCATTCAGATATTTTCTCAACGTAATCCTCTCGCTCTTATTAACCCAATAAGGAAAATTATCATATTTAGCTAAATATTTACTTTCTGCTTTTCTGTCTGCAACTCCGCCAGCTCCGCCAGCTCCGTATATTTTTTCAGACAACTCTGAAGATATGCGTATCTTGTTAGCATCCCTATTTCCTATTATAAATTCAACGCGATTAGGATATTCACTCTTAAAGTTTAATAACAAATTTACAAACCTTATATCGCCTATACCACGATCCTGGCAATCGCCGCCAAAGACGAACATACTATCGTTTTGTTTAAAGCGTAATCTATTTTTTTTAGAATCTACCCATTCAATAACCTTTGATATTCTAACATATTTTTCAAAAAAATCAAGATTTCCCTCAACATCCGTAAGATACGCACACACTCTCGCGAACACTCTTGCATTCGCTCCACCTGTAGTAGTATCTGTATCACCTACAGGAACCTCCGACACACCAGCCTGAACCGCAACCGCCTGAACCGCGTCATTAATGTCGTATAACTGTTTTATCTGAACATTTAATTCTTCGTATTTTTCTATTTGTGCTTTTTTTCTTTCAGTTAATTTATTGCAAAATTTTATATAATTAAATATAAAATATAATAGGATTTTTGATTTTAAATACAATATAGTTAAATCAAAATTTTTTACCTCCTTCAACTGTTTTGCTTTTTTTGCTGCCACTTCTGCTTCTGTTGCTCCTGCCACTGCTACTGTTTCTGTTTCTTTTTTTGCTACTTCTGCTTCTGTTGCTCCTGCCACTGCTGTTTCTGCTTCTGCTAATTTTGCTGCTCCTGCTACTTCTGCTTCTGTTGCTCCTGCTACTTCTGCTTCTGTTGCTCCTGCCACTGCTGTTTCTGTTTCTGCTTCTGCTTCTGCTAATTTTGCTGCTTTTGCTACTTCTGCTGCTTTTGCTACTTCTGCTGCTTCTGCTGCTTCTTTTTTTTTGTTTATATTAGTATCAATAAGCTCGTGTTCTATTTTAGTAATCAACACCTGTATTGATGTGATATAATCATTATATTGTTCTATCTTTTTGGTAATATCTGCTATTTTTTTAGATATCTTTCCACTCTTTTTATTTAAATCACTTAACTCTACAGTTTCTTTCCTTATTCTTTTAATATATTTAGCATATTCTACTTTAATAGTTTTAATATTATCTTTTATTTCTTTTATTTTCGTTGATAGTTCTTCATTAGTTAATAGTTCTTTATTAGTTGATAGTTCTTCATTAGTTGATTCATCTATGTTATTTTCTTCATTTCCAGATTCTTTTTTTTTAAGAGCTGTTTCATATTCTTCAAGTTGTTTTTCATAAGCATTAAGTTTATCCTTTATTTTATTTAGTTTAATCTTTTGTTCTGTAATTAAAGCTTTTTTTTTAGTAATATTATCTGTTATAGGTTTCAACTCTGTCTCTTTTTTTTTTTGATAAGCTGTAATATCAACAATATAACTATTATAGAGCGTTTTGTACTGAGTTAAAAAAATTTTGATATTATTAAAATAAATTTTTACATCACTTACATAATTATCATCTATTAAATATTCAGCATAAAAATCAATCTCTTTAGTTAAAACAGATAATAAATTTTTTACATAATCTTTATTTTCCAAATTATTTAACTCTTCTAATATAACTTCCATATCTTCTTTAATAACATTGTAAATTACATTATCATATCCAGTTCCAGCTTCAGCTTCAGCTTCAGTTCCAGCTCCAGCTTCAGTTCCAGCTCCAGATTCAGTTCCAGCTCCAGATTCAGTTCCAGCTCCAGATTCAGTTCCAGCTACAGGTTCAGCGTCAGCTACAGGTTCAGCGTCAGCGTCAGATTCTACAACTCCTTCGTTATCTTCCTGTTCATTTTGTGCATCATTTATCTTTTGAATTGCTGCATTTATACATTTAGATACCATAGATTCCAAAGCTTCATCCTTAGATTTATTTGAGGCTCTAAGTTCATCTATATCATCTTTAATATTTTTAAATTTTTTATTAATTTTTAATTTTGCCTCTTCTTCATACGCCCTATTTAACATTTCGATTAGTTTCTTAATTATATCATTGTCCTTGTTTGCACTATCTTCATTTTCATACCCATCATTTATATATTGGTTTATATCTATACTTGCTATAATTTTAATTAAATAATTATCAAAAATGTTTTTAAATAGTATTTTTTTAATATATGTTTTAACCTTATCTTCGTCGCTTTTTTTCATACGATTAAATTTATCAATAATCTCAAATTTTTTCTTTGTAAAAATTTCAGAAATTTTATCAATAATATATTCTCTTTTAGAATTAATTAGGTCAATTAAATTTATATAAATATTTATAGCCTCAGATTGCTTATCATCAGATAGTAATTTAAAAATAGCAATACTATTTTTGATTTCAATCAATTCTTGAGACAGAAATCCTTTTTCTTCTTTTTTACCTTCACCACCTCTCTGCCGGTTAGCCTTTTTAATAATAGTATATATATCTATATACTTTTTATTATGTCTAATGTAATATCTATTTTTGGAAGTATATATGGTTCTAAGCCTATTATAAATATGTATCTTTTTATTTGTATTAATCATATTTATATACAAAAATCGCTATACTATTATATATTGATAAAAATTATATAAAACAATAGGCATAATATATATTTAAAGTAGTCAAAATGGATAATGTCGCTGATACGAATGAGTCAAACGGTGCTTGCGTAGTAGCCTATTGTGATACCAGAATCCAAGACAAAAAATCAAAAGCCGATGCGAAAAATGTTGATACTAACAAGGTTCTAGAATATTTTAAGGAATCTATTGACAGTACAAATAGCTATACTCTTGATGAATATAAAAAGCTAATTACGACGGCTTTTAAAGAAGCTGCTAAGAAAACAAGCAAAAGAACAAGCAAATCTGGGAACGGCTCAGGTAGCGGCGAAGTTGTAAAAAGGGAGCCTACAAAATATAATATTTTTGTTAAGGAAGAGATTTTGAAACTGAAGGCAGAAAACCCTGATAAGCAATATAAGGATTTGATGAAAATGGCGGCTGACAAATGGAACGAAAATAAATTGGCTGTCTAATAATAGAGAATAACACGAAGCCTTGCATATAATGGATAATAATATAAAAATGCTAATAGTATCAGTAGTCTATTTAGTTTTAGATGTCATATGGATATTTTTAAATATTCGTGAGCAAAATGAGAACATTATAAGAATACAAGGAAAACAGACGGAAATCACTTATAAACGAGTAGTCTATATAATAATTTGCTATATATTAATCTTACTATCATTATTACACATCGCTATACCTTTGACATTAAATAATATTGGCAACAGCGATGATTTACAAACAAAAGCCTATAAATCAATAGTATATGGTGGAAGCGTGGGATTTTGCATATATGGCATATACAATTTAATTTCGTTGATAATTTATGAAAAGTTTGAAATTACTCTGGCTTTATCTGATACGGCTTGGGGCTGGTTTATATACTCTTTAATAACTTTCTTATACCTTCTCTTGAAATAGAAGCATATGTATTAGATATATACAGAGCATAGCCAATATCAAAATCAAAATGATTAAACACAAAAACCCCGTGATAAATACTGGCGTCAAAGGGATTGCCAAGAAAATATTAGCTATTATGGCTATTAATAACAATATATAAATAGGAGCACCAGAATAATCCATTATTTTTAAATTATTGAAAATATTTAAATTGCCATTAGTATTACTATTTTTTATTAAATTATTTAAATTAGATAATTCCGGACAACTCTGTACGCTACCGCCGCTACCACTCCCAACAAAACCACTTTGTGTTGAAGCCATTGTTGCGTGATAACTAAGCATAGTATTTAATGTATATAACTCGGGACAGCTCGCTGTATTTAAACCCTTGCTTATATTATTTAAC
>Ga0207938_1000170_pt1 | contig 11402 bp, 11 predicted proteins | sample LakMenEpi15Mar12_FD_150671 | JGI IMG/M metagenome (GOLD analysis project Ga0207938, IMG submission 150671) | Freshwater microbial communities from Lake Mendota, WI - 05MAR2012 deep hole epilimnion (SPAdes) | ecosystem: Environmental > Aquatic > Freshwater > Lake > Epilimnion/Euphotic zone ...
TAAGTTTAACAATCCACCTGCCATAATAGTAATTAATATAACATTATACTTTTTATTTATGTTATAATATATTTTAATTTTTATATAGTAATTAAAATATATAGTAATTATAATTATTATGGTAGACATTGCTTTAAACGCAACAAAAGCAAAAGCTTTAATAACTAACCTTTCTAAGTCTATGACAGGATTTAATTTAAGCGAATCACGCATTGACATAATAGTGTTAGTAGTTTTTGCTTTTGTATTAATTGGTTTGATTATTTGGAATTCTGGTAGATTAGGAATGATGGAAAATTCACGAAAAAAATTAGAAAAACTTTATCCCAATCCAACAAACGAGTCTTATTTTAATGGTCCAAATAACATTAAACCAAGTGCTATACCATTATTTGACAATTCAAATAGTACATTAATTAATTATTATGTTAAAAGCGCATACAATTGTTGCTGCGGAGATGGATATAGAAATAATTTTGTTGACTTATATGCTTTAGAAAAAGTAATTGGCAATGGTTGTAGATTCTTGGATTTTGAAGTTTATTCGTATAATAATGATCCTATTGTTGCTTCTTCTACGGCAAATAGTAATAATATTAAAGAAACATACAATGCTTTATTATTAAAAGATGTTTTGACTAAAACAACCGAGACTGCTTTTGATGAAACTAAAACAATATGTGCCAATGACCCCTTAATATTGAATTTTAGAATAATGAGCACAAATTTAACTATGTTAGAAAAAATAGGTGATTTATTTGAAGAATATTTAGATAGAAGTATTAATTCAAATTTTTCACTATTGAAAGGTTATAAAGATAGTGCTATTAAAAATGTTAAAATGAAAGATTTATACAGAAAAATAATTATTATTTGCGATTTTAATCCTAATCCTAACATTATTATAAATACAAAATTAGAAAAATTGGCAAAATATATTAATTTGAAAGGTAAAGGATTGGATTGTAAAACTTATAGATATGACGACATCGTCGCTAAAGGGCAAAATAATATTAATTTTATACAAGAAACACAAAGATACTTTACAATAGTGTTGCCCAATGTTTTAGACAATTCAATAGACAACTTTGATTATAGTATTTCTTATACAAGCGGATGCCACGCAATTTGTATGAAGCATCAAAACTTAGACACTAATTTACAAACTTATAATGGCATTTTTTCAGGTACTAATAAATTTTCTTGGAAACAGAAAGATCAGGCATTATTAAATATTGCGCCGGATCCTATTAATACTTCTCAAGGTGTCGATATAAATACTCCTCCATTAAATGGAACAAGCTCCGCAGTAAATAATGCATTAACTGGAGGATAATAAGTGTTAATACTATTATTATAGCATAATATAATATTATTATAGCATAATATAATATTATTATATTATATATTATATATTATATTATTATGAAGGAATCTTATGAAGAAAAAGAAATAAAAATATTAAGAAGTGCTATAGATAATGCTACATATCTTATTGGGAAAAAATTGGTTCAATCAGATACAATTAAAAATATTATTGAAATTTTAGAAAGTTTCATGCGAACGCACAAAATTTTATGCTATGGTGGTACTGCTATCAATAATATACTACCAGAACAATATAGATTCTACAATAAAAATATTGAAATACCAGATTACGATTTTTTTTCACCTTATGCTATTGAATATGCGAGAGATTTAGCAAACATATATTATAAAGCAGGATATGAAGAAGTAGAAGCAAAATCAGGCGTTCATAGTGGAACATTTAAAGTATTTGTCAATTTTGTTCCTATAGCCGATATTACTTTTTTAGACTATAAATTATTCCAAAATATTTCTAAAAAAGCAATAAAAATTAATGGCATCAATTATTGTCCCCCTAACTTTCTTCGTATGGCAATGTATGTCGAATTATCTCGCCCAATGGGAGATGTTTCTAGATGGGAAAAAGTATTAAAACGTATTATATTATTAAATAAAAATTATCCATTAAAAGGTATATTTTGCGACAAGCAAGATTTTCAAAGAAAATATGAAGGATTACAAGACGATCAAAATAAAATATATGAAATTGCTAGAACCTCATTTATTAATCAAGGCGTAGTTTTTTTTGGAGGCTACGCATCAACTTTATATAGTAAATATATGCCATATAAAGAAAGAAAGCAAGTTTCTAATTTCCCGGATTTTGATGTATTAAGTGAAAATCCAGAATCTTGTGCGACTATTTTAAAAGAACAATTACAATATGAAGGTTATAAAGATATAAAGATTTTTAAAAAAAAACCAATAGGCGAATATGTTGATGTTCACTATGAAATTATTGTAAATAATGATGTCATAGCATTTGTTTATAAACCAACTGCTTGTCATAGTTATAATTTAATAAATATAAATGGACAAAAAATAAAAGTAGCATCAATAGATACCATATTAAGTTTTTATTTAATATTTATATATGCTAATAGACCATATTATGATGAAAATAGATTGTTATGTATAGCAGAGTATTTATTTAAGGTTCAACTAAAAAATCGCCTTAAGCAAAAAGGTTTATTACGAAGATTTAGTGTCTTATGTTATGGTAAGCAAAAGACACTTGAAGATATGAGAGAAGAAAAGGCCAAATTATATTCGAAAGTAAAAACTAAAGAACTATCACGCGATTCTAAATTATATAATATGAATTTTTTTAGATATATACCCAAAGACTATTATGAAGAGCCTAATAAGTCGCGGAAAAATACAAAAAAATCTATTAGGCATACAAAGAAATATAAAAAATAGTAAAAATATGTCTTTGCTATAAACAGGTTAAATTTTATAAAACACACATTTTCCGTGTTTTATTGTTTTTGCCAAGTTATATTTTTTACATGAAACTTTTCTTGATTTTAATTTTATTAAATTCAAATTATAATATTTTTTTTTTGTTACTAATTTATGATTTAATTTTCTCTTATTAAAAACGGTTTTTACATAACTAATAAAAGGAGAAAATAATTTTGTATTGTTTATTTCCGGATGCCCTTGATATCCAAAAAATGGATATTTTTTGTGTTTAACTATATCTATAAACTCTTTATTGTTTTTATCTAAACTTGTTGCAATAATTTCATAATTTTGTATTCTGTGTTTTGGATCAATTGCTAAAGCATTGTTATGAATTAATTTTTTGGTTTTATTAAAATTACTTTTTAATAACTTAGCTAATTTATTGTTTTTAAATTTAGGTATTGATTTATAATCATTAAAGGAGCTAACATTAATAAAAGCGCTATTAATATTCTTTTTTGTCAAATTGTAATTTTTTTCAATTAAAATCATATTTTCATAACCATGACATATTGCTAATATTGGTATTATTATATTATTATTAGCATTATTAGTAGCATTATTAGTAGCAAGTTTTTTGATTTTCTGTACTATATATTTTTGTGTTAGAAAATGCTGCTTTATATATTTGTTATTATATAAATTACCTATTTGACTTCCAGGAAATAATAAACCATCTAACTTATATAATATTTTATTTAAATCGGATTTTTTTATATTATACGGAATTATAATATAATCAATTGAATTTTGCTTTAAAAAAGTTAATACGTTTTCTTTTAAAAAAACTTCACTGGAAGTATTGTTTTTTATATAAGGTGTTGCTAAAATACCTACTAAAGGTTTCGTATTATTCATATTTTTACTAATATTAGTAAATATATTTACTAATATTAATTATAATACTACATGATACAAATTACACGTTATAACTTACATTCTTGGGAAACCAACCAAGTTAGCACCAATACCAAAACCAGCTCCTGTTCTAGCACTTACGCCCATAGTGGGAATAAAAGTATCTAAAATAGAGAATGTAGCAGCAGCCATTAATGCAATAATGGCAACTTCTTCAATCTTCAATGGTTTTTGCGGAATGACAAAAGCAACTATTGCTACCATCAAACCCTCAATTAAATATTTAACAGCTCTTTTTACTAATTCACCCATACTGAAATTCATTTTGTTTTATAATAATACTTAAGAAAAAAATTATATTTATACACAATTTAACTATTTAAAATTAAATAGTTAAATTTACCTAAATAATAAAATAATATTTGAATAATAAAATAATATTTGAATAATAAAATAATATTTGAATAATAAAATAATATTTGAATAATAATATAATATTTGAATAATAATATAATGTTTAAATAATAATATAATGTTTAAATAATAATATAATGTTTAAATAATAATATAATGTTTAAATAATAATATAATGTTTAAATAATAATATAATATTTAAATAAAATACTTAAAATTATATTAAAATACTATGTTATAAAATGTTTAATAAAAAATCTTCTAAATCTAAAGATAAAGACAAAGACAAAGACAAACAAGTACCTAACTTAGAGAAAGCAAAATATGTGGACTTATTAGACGAAGACAAACCATTAGGTGGTCAAAAATATGTATGTTTAAGTTTTATCTCTCCCGAAGACCATATTAAAAATAAAGAATTATTTTATTTCGAAAAATTCTTAAAAAACTTTGAATTTAAAAAAACTTTTGAAAAATACACACAATTTTTGAATTTTTTGGCATACAAGTATAATTTAGATTTTAATAAGTTAAGCAAAGATATGGAGGAGTTTGTAGAAGAAGAAAAAGAGAATTTGTTTTTAACTACTTTAGATGATGAATATAAAACATTTATTGATGCTAAAGAAGAACAATTACAAAAAGAATATAACGAATTACATGAATTTCAAACAAACACACGAGGTATTAAAGTGCGAGGGGTATTTGGTTCGCAAGAAGAAGCAGAAATGAGATGTAAGATGTTAAGAGAAGTAGATCCAAATCACGATGTATATGTAGGTGCGGTTGGTATGTGGATGCCTTTTCATCCAGAAGCGTATAAAACAGGGCGTGTAGAATATTTAGAAAAAGATTTAAATGAACTTATGAGTCATAAGAAGAAAAATGATGAGATTTCTAAAGAGCAATTTAAAGAGCGTGTAAAAGAAAGTAAAAAGAAAGCAATTCAAGAAAATATTGCTAAGGCCCAAAAAGAAGGCAATAAATTAATGCAAACAATAGATGAAGAAGGAAATTTAATAAATGCGGATAGAATGGATGTTCCGGGCAAAAATTTACTTTTTGGCGACAATGAAGATGATGATGTATCTACTGCTGATTTGCGTAAAGAATTATTTGAAGCAGAAGATGTTATTATAGGAAGAAAAAAAGATAATGATCACGGACTAGGGGAACTATTAGAAAGACGAAAAGAACGTACAGAAAAAGCAACGGCACAAGAAGACTCAAGCAATTTAGAACTATTTGCCGATTGCGCTACAAAAGAGATTAAAGATTAAAGATTTAGTTATTTATATGCTTTAGAAATTTATAATATTTATTGAAAAAATATTATAAATAGATTTCTTACCATTTTGTTTTGCGCACATTTATTTTAGGTCCTTTTTTCTTATCTCTTATATTTGGGTCATACATTTCTTCTTCATTATCAGAATCTAAATTTTTACTAATTTCCCAAAATTCTTTTGAACCCAATTTGAATGTTTTATGATGGTCTGCTTTATACCAAAAAATTTGGTCTTGTAATTTATTTGATTTAGCATTATTATTTATTACTAAACATTCATAGTTTTCTGTACATTGATCCATTACTTGGCAAAAACTCTCAAATGTAGGAAACATGCCAGCATAATTCTCATAAATACGCCGCCTATTTGCTATGTATGGCTCACGTAATATAAAAACGTAATCAATATTTGTGCGCAAATTGGGAGGAATACCTAAAGGATATTGCATAGTTATGACTAACATGATCTTCCAATGCCGCCCATTCATAAAAAGAAGACGCATCATTTTATCTTTAGTCCAAGTCGCATCAAACAAACAGTCATCCAAAATCACAAACGCCCTAGGGTCTATATTAGATTTTTTATAAACCTCTACTTCTTTTCTTATTTGTTTCATAACCGTTCTTTGCCGTTTCAAAATATTTTCTATAATAGCAGTATTATATTCATCGTGAATAAATAGTTTAGGAACATGTTCAGCATAAAAACCATTGCCTGCTTCAGTTCCACTAATAACAGTTCCTATTGGTATATCTTGATGGTAATAAAGAAGATCTCTAACTAAGTAGGATTTACCAGTATCGCGACGACCTATTAAAACTATAACTGGGCCTTTATTTTCATCTGGTCTAAAACTAATTGTTTTAATATCAAATTTTTTTAATTCTAATGTCATTATTGTTTAATAATAATATTATATAATCTAAGATTTAAACTAAATTATACAAAATTATACAAATTAAATGTTATTATTTAGTTATTTAGTATTATTTAAAAATATTATTTGTGTTATAAATAAGAAAAATAAGTATTTTTAATTTATTAAATGGAATTAAACTATAGAAAAAATAACAACAAGCAACTTTTTGAAACAATTAGCAATAATAATTTTTTAGATATAACAAATGTTCAAAATTATTTTCCATTATATAATAATTATTTTGATTTAAATAGCAACAATTACAATGCCATTAATCTAAACAATAGTTATAAATTAGAAAATATAGTAGAGAAAATTAATTACAACAAATTTACTGCCGAAATATGTGATATATGTAATAATAAATCTAACAAAGACATCTTTATAAAGTTTAGTCCCTTAATAGATCCAGTAAAATATATGTTAGGCAAATACGATAATGACTATAATATTTCAGAATTACCTAAATTTTATAGCACACAGGATGTAAATAGCAATAGCGAATATCATACAAAATATAAAAAAATATTAGATCCAAACAACTCAGCATATATTGATGGATTCTTTTCTTTTTTATCCAGTTGCTTATTAAATAACTATAGTTTTTATAATGGATTAAATTATTATGGTGCTTTTTTAGGAATAAAAAATAATTTTAAAGTTAATATTTCCGAAGATTTAGAATTTTTAAATGAATCTGATCATTTTCATAAAAATAGAAATATTCTATTTAAACTTGAAGCAAGTGATAAAATAAAGAGTATTTTTGGCAAAACTAATAAATACAAAAAAGCATTATTAATAAATACTAATGTAAGTGATCCAAATATTGAAGATCTAAATATTGAAGATCTAAATATTGAAGATCTAAATATTGAAGATCTAAATATTGAAGATCTAAATATTGAAGATCCAAATATTGAAGATCCAAATATTGAAGATCCAAATATTGAAGATCCAAATATTGAAAATATAAATAGTGCTACACAAGATAGTGTAGAAAACAAATCTTTAATAAATGAAGAATTAGAATTGACATATGAAAACATAGACATTTTAGATAAAGCATCTACAAAATCAAGTAATCATAATACAAGCAAAAACGAAACAAATAATTCAGGTTCTTGTTCTTCTAGATCATCAAATACCGAATCATTAGACTCAAATGAAACAGTGTCTGACGAATCAAGTACTGAAGAAAGCAATTATGAAGATGATGAAGAAATATTTTGCGCAATAGATAAATTTCCAGTCGAAATGATTGTATTAGAATGCTGTCAAGATACATTAGATGCTTATATTTCAAGTAAAAAAATTAAAGATGATGAATGGGAATCTATTGTTTTACAAATATTATTTACATTAATTACATATCAAAAAGTTTTCCACTTTACTCATAATGATTTACATACAAATAACATCGTATATGTATCCACAGAAAAGAAATATTTATATTATAAATTTAACAATAGTCATTATAAAGTTCCTACATTTGGTAAAATATATAAAATAATCGATTTTGGAAGAGCTATTTATAGATTCAAAAATCAATTTATATGTAGTGATAGTTATTCGGAAGACGGTGATGCTGCTACACAATACAACTGCGAACCTTATTTAAATGAAAATAAACCACGTTTAGATCCAAATTATAGTTTTGATTTGTGTCGCCTAGGGTGTAGTTTGTTTGATTATTTTATTGATGATTTAGAGGATATAAAAAAATTAAAATCCCCAATTAAAAAATTAATGATAGAATGGGTTTTTGATGATAAAAATAAAAATATATTGTATAAAAATGATGGTTCTGAGAGATATCCTGATTTTAAATTATATAAAATGATAGCACGCAGTGTTCATAAACATACTCCACAAAATGTATTGAAAAAACCGCTATTTGAGAATTATGTAATAGCAAAAAAGAAAATTAATAATCCAGAAGCAATATTTAATATTGATGGCTTACCAATTATGGTTTAAAAATTTAATATTTTCTATTTTTAAAAAATTAAAATAGAAAATAGAAAATAGAAAATAGAAAATAGAAAATAGAAAATAGAAAATTAAAAATCGGGTTCATTTGTAAAAGCACTTAGCGATTCTTTGGAATTACCTATTAATTCATTAATATTTAGTTGTTCTAAACCAAACAATGAAACCATAGAGCACAAAAATACTATTAAACTATCTTTTGTTATATTTTTTAGTGATTTTTCTTCTTTGGTTATATATTTCATATCTATTATTTTATAAATCATAAATATAATACTAATTGCTAATGAAGGTATAATAAAATTCATTTATTATTACAAAACAAATGAATTTTATATAAATAACGAATTGGTTTATTTTAATTCTTCTATATCTAAATCTAACTCCAAATCTGATTTTTCGTCATCAGTGCTCATTTCGGTTTTTAAATCTAAAATATCTAAATCTATTTCGTCAGGATCATTTTTATTATTTGATCTGCTTGTTGGAACAGTAAATTTATCTATTTTTAATTTATACTTATCATTCTCCTCCTTAGATTCTTCATTATTAGATTCATTACCGGAATTATTAGATTCGTCATCGGTTGAATCATTATTAAAAGAAGGTGCTGGTTTTACTATTTCTAAATTTTCTTCATTTAAATCTTTACTGGCATTTTTAAGTGCTTTCTTGAGGTTTGTTTTACTTTCTTCTTTTATTTTTTCAAGCGCATCTTTCTTAATTTTTTCTAATTCTTTTGCTTCTTTTAATTTATTAAGTTTCTCCAATGCTGCTTTATCTGTAACAATTTCTTTCTTTTCTTCCACTTCGACATCCGTTTCTTGTGTTTCGTCTAAATACATTTGTAATATATGCTCAATAGGAATGCTCTCTCTTATTGTATTTAAAATACACTCTTTGACTATTAATTCTAATTCTCTATTGTTTTTTTGTATTTGTAGTGGTTTTATATTTAGTTCAAATAAATATATATTGACATATACTTTTCTGGCAACATTTATATATGTTTTATGTATAAATTTACCTAAATCAGGTATATCTATATTAATTTTCTTTTGTTTTAAACCTACACGCGAAGATGTTAATGATTTCAATTGTGTAATATGAACACAAGATAATAAATCTTCTAAATAGTTACAGGCGCTCGATGTAATTATTCTTTGTTTCTCATTTTCAACTATTTCAGAACTCCATTTTGGTATATTGTTTAAAAAATTTTGAAATGTCATTAAATATTTTGACTCTTCGTCGTTTTCTCTACAAACATTATATGCTTCAGAAAAAACTGATCTTAAACCTTCAATTATACATGGTGTTAAAGTATTGGTTAATCTAGCACACCACTCATTTTTAGATTCGATTATTGTTGATAAAGTATAATCATCCATATTTATAGTTTAATTATTATTTTTTAAATAAAAATTAAACTAAATTAAATTAAACTAAATTAAACTAAACTAAATTACACTAAATTAAACTAAATTAAACTAAACTAAATTACACTAAATTAAACTAAACTAAATTAAACTAAATTAAACTACACTGTTTATTTACTAAATATTATTAAATATTGAAAAATCAATAACGCAATTATTATTATAAAAATACAATATAATAAATATTAAGAATTCTTCACATCTTATTTCCTTTTTGTAAATGTCAAAAAAAAATACAAATTTTGAATAATCAGATTTAAAATTAGAACAATTTGTAAAATGTTCTAATAAATTATTAGCACTAATACCTTTGTTATATATTAACGAACTATAATTAATTAGTAGGTCGTTTTCAGAACTGTTAGTCGTAGTTGTCATAGCATTATTTAATTTTTTTATTATTACAGTAAGTTTATTATTACACTTATTATTACTATTATTAATGACCGTTAATGATTTATAAATAATATTCATATTGCTACTATTACAAAAAATTTCACAAAATCTAGATAATATTGGTCTAATAATTTTTGACTTATTTGCTGTTACAATAAAAAATTTTGTATTACTATATATTTCAATTGATCTTCGCAGTGCTGATTGAGCATCTAATGTCAAACTATCCGCGTTTAACAAAACAATCGATTTGAAATTTGTTATATTTTTATGAATTATTGTATTTGCGAAGAATCTTAAATTATCTCTTATAAATTTAATATTCCCTTTTCCCAAACTACAATTCAGTATGAGTGTGTTATTTTCAATGTTTTTATAATTTTTATAAATATATAATAATAATTGTTCTAGTAAGGTTTTTTTTCCGATCAAATTATTTCCATATAATAATAAGTTTGGTAAATTATTTTTATCATGTAACTCTTTCAAATTTTGTAACATTATTTTAAAGTAGAAAAAAATATTTAAATTAAAATTGTATTAACTAGTTAATATTATTAAATAAACATATAATGTTAAATACATATACTACATATACTACATACTACATATATTATGCTACACGTATGTTATAGTTTATTTTTTATATATAATTTTACAGACTTTCTAGTTAAATCCTTTGAAAAGAATACAAATAAAATTATTCGTGTTATTGATAATAATCTTGATACAAATTTAATACATAATAATCTTGATATATATTATGAAAGACGTATTAAATCAAAAAAACGTATATTTTTAAAAATAAAAAAACCGAAGATACCATATGATATATTTGGATTAAGAGTTATATATAATGACAACGCAGACCACTATAATACCAAAAGTGCTTATAATATTAAAAATATTATACAAGAAAATTTTAACACATTGGATTTTATAAGCGATGATTATATTGAAAAACCCAAGGCAAATAACTATCAAAGCTTACATCTTTATGTTGTAATGCCATTATTAATAGAAATTCAAATAAGAAATAGCTATATGCATAATATAGCTATTAATGGTTCGGCATCGCATTACTATTAAATTATTATTATAAAATTATAAAATTATAAAATTATTAAAATATAAAATATAAAATATTTATAAATAATACTACTTATAAATACTATTTATAAATACTATAATAAATAAATATTGATTATTTATTCTAGTAATATGAATGATACACAAAATATAGATACTATTGAAAAA
>Ga0207938_1000172_pt1 | contig 11320 bp, 10 predicted proteins | sample LakMenEpi15Mar12_FD_150671 | JGI IMG/M metagenome (GOLD analysis project Ga0207938, IMG submission 150671) | Freshwater microbial communities from Lake Mendota, WI - 05MAR2012 deep hole epilimnion (SPAdes) | ecosystem: Environmental > Aquatic > Freshwater > Lake > Epilimnion/Euphotic zone ...
CTATCTGCCTAAAATCTGAACAATTCCCTCTCAAAGTCTCCGCGTATCCTTCAAATAAACCAAAATACTTATCTAGTCTGAAATTTTGCAGAGGGTTCTTAATCTACATAAAATTACAAAAAAGGTCGTAAAAATATTCTATTGCATAGTATATAAAAATGGAGGTCTTAAAAAAAAATAAAAAAATGCCTATGCTTAAAAAGTAGCCAATAACGATAAAAAGACCGTCTTTTTCAATTACCCCCAAAGCAAGAAATACTAAGGCTATTCCTGGTAAAAAATTTCCCAGCGGGATTGGTAAAACAATCAAGATGCCATGCATTAAACAAACAATTCCTAAAATTATTTGTCCTATAGTGGATGTTAAAAAAACCCATCGCATTTTCAGATATTTTTCAATTTTAATTAAATGTGCAGCATATTTATTCAAAATATATTCAAGCTGTTTTTTACTAAATGTTTTGGCTCCAATTACATTTGGAAGGCTTATTTTATGGTATTGGAATGTAATTTGAACACTAACAAGAATAATGACAAACCCAAACACAAAAGAAACCATAGGTATAGACGCAACCAAACATGCATTAGGAATTGCCATTATTAATAATAAAATCCCAAAAGATCTTTCTTTTAGCGCTGCAATTAATTCATATAGAGTAAAAGTATCACTTTGGGTATTTTTCAAAAAAACCAAAAGGATTTGGAAAAAGTTTTCTTTTTTGTAATCATTCTCAAAAACCATCTAATGTCTTATTAAACAGAGCGCGCATATTAACTATGTGGTTTATGTCTTAAATAGTGGTTAAAAGTGTATGTTTTTATAAAATCGATCAGACAAAATTAGCATTCTGAGAATACGTTACCTGACCTGACTAATAAAGTGACCTGAGGTTTTTGATTGCATTGCAATTTTTTTGGGCATTTATCGTGTCATCGACAGGGTGAAAATAGTATGTGAGAATTTAAAGGGAGCCTCGGAGGTAACATCGAGCGTAAAAATCTACTTTTTGTTATAAAAAATTATGGAAGAAAAAGTGAAAAATCATATAGTTGACCTGGTAATAATTCTTTCCCTGCTTATAGTAAACGGTATTTTGGCAATGACAGAAATTGCCCTTATTTCTTCAAATAAAAATAGAATGGGCAACTTAGCTAAAAAAAGTGAGGGAGCTAGAGTTGCATTGCAGCTTATGGATAACCTCGGGAAGTTTTTGTCCACTATTCAAATAGGCATCACCATTATTGGGATTATATCAGGCACTTTTAGTGGCCAGAAATTTGCTGAACCGTTAGGGACCTGGCTTAATAATTTTTCTTTGATTCATGGACATGGAAATCTGATAGCTTTTAGTTTTGTGGTCTTAACTGTGACGTATGTTTCTCTTGTGATAGGCGAGCTTATTCCAAAAAGAATTGCTCTTTCGAAACCAGAAAAAATAGCCATTATGTTTGCACAAACCGTTCGTCTACTTTCCAAATTAACCTATCCTTTTGTTGTCGCCTTAGACGTTTCTACAAAAAATATTCTTAACTTGCTCGGTCAAAAAGAGATCAAAGAATCTGTTGTAACAGAAGAAGAAATCCATAGTGTAATTAAGCAAGGTCTTGAAGAAGGTGCCATTGATGCGTTTGAGCATAAAGTTTTTCAAAAAGTTTTACAGTTTGGAGACAGAGAAGCCAGCATTATGATGACGCCGCGCATTAAGCTTATTTTTCTTGATTTAGAAGATAGCATTGAAGAGAACAAGATTAAAATTTCCTCTAATCCCCACCGATATTACCCAGTTATTGAAGGCGATTTGGATAATTTTAAGGGCATTGTGGATACAAAAGACATATTAACTCAGCAAATGCAAAATCACCCTTTTGATTTAAGAGCATTAATAAAGGAAGCTCCTTGTGTCATTGAGGATAGCCTGGGGCCAGACTTAATTGATCAATTTGTAAAATACAAAGCACATATTGCTATTGTCGTTGATGAATACGGTGCTATGCAGGGAATTGTTACTTTAGTTGATATTTTTGAAACACTTGTAGGTAGTGTTCCAGAATATCATCAAGAAAAGCATTCAGATAATATTATTCCCAGAGAAGATGGTTCATGGCTCTGTGAGGGGTTAACCCCTATTGATGACATAGAAGACTTGCTTCAAATCAAAATTATCAGCGAATTTGAAGAAAATGACTTTAATACGCTAGCTGGGTTCCTATTAATTCATTTCAAGCATATCCCAAAAGCCGGAGAGCTAGTACATTGGGATAATTTTAAATTTGAAATCATGGATATGGATCGCACTAGAATTGATAAAGTGCTTATTCAAAAAAAATAAAATTAAAGTAAATATTGGTGCAGCATCTCCTCCAAAAAGGATGCTAAGAAATTTCTCCTTAATATCTTTGGCTATTTATGAAACTTAACGGGGCATACCCGGTAGTTTTACGGATTAACCTATAAAATCACAAAAATCTGATTTTAGCCAAAAGGTCATCAACAATACAGCTTTCAACAAAGAAATTTTAAAATCCTTCTGAAGATTTCATTAAATCTTTCTAAAAACAATACTTTGCCATCCTGAAATGCTTATTTTTGAATCAACCACAAAGCCGCAAGTCATATAAGCACCCATTACCATCCGCGCTTGTTTATCAAGCAAACCAGAAACAATAATATACCCATCAGCTTTTATGTAACGCTGCATATCTGGTGCTAAGCGCATAAGGGGTTTTGCTAAAATATTTGCAAAACATAAGTCATATTGTTGATGCGTTTCAGGGGCTTGAAATCCAACAGAACAAATAACTTTGTAATCACGCTCACACTTGTTTAGCTTTGTATTCAGACGCGTGCGCCTGACCGCTTCTTCTTCAATATCAACGGCCATTACATTTATGGTTGGTTGCAGCTTTTTAGCAGCAATACTTAGCACGCCACTACCACAGCCCATGTCTAAAACGTTGTGAAATGCATGTTTTTTAGCTAGCTTTACAAATAGCTTTAAGCACCCTTGGGTTGTAGGATGTTCGCCACTTCCAAATGCCGTTGCTGCATTGATTTTTAAAGGAATTTTTCCAGCATTTACAACAATTGAGCTTTCGGAACTATGAATAACAAACGGGTGAATATGCACCTCTGGTTGCCCCTGATGACAGGCCAACAACCAATTTGTATTTTCCACTTCTTCCACAGAAGCTGTCATTTCAAGGCCAAGCAAGGAAGCAATAGATTCTGCATGGGCCTTGCATTTTAGGGTGTCAACATCTTCGCACAACATATCAACCTGAAATAAACTGGCAATGGGAAATCCATTTTCATCGGTTTCATCAGATGGCGCAGCTTCAACATCTTCAAAAACCATGATGCTTTCAGCCACATCTTCCAAGGCTTTTTGAAAGTTTTCTACAATGCTATACGGCACCACGCACCGCACTAAATATTTAGCCATGGGCTGTTCCTTTTGATAATTTTTGGTGCAATTGCGTTGCTATTTTGGTGAAAATTTTTGCAACGGGATGCGATGGATATTTTATAAAAAATGGTTCTCCACTATCTGCTGATTCCCGGAAGGCAATATCAATAGGCAGCTGCCCTAGCAATGGCAGATTTTGTTTAGTACTTTCAGCGCTTGCACCATTTTTAGGGAAAATATGCGAATCAAGTCCGCAACCCGGACACTGAAAATGGCTCATATTTTCAACCATCCCTAAAATAGGAATATTCACTTTTTCAAACATTTTAATGGCACGGCGTGCATCAATAAGGGCTAGCTCTTGTGATGTTGCAACAATTACTGCCCCAAAAAGATTCGACTTTTGCGCAATGGTTAGCTGTGCGTCACCTGTTCCTGGGGGCAGATCTATAAGCAATACATCTAACGGAGTGTCATCGTGGTCCCACAACACATCCATAAGCATTTGCCCAATAGCACTTTGCACCATTAGCCCGCGCCAAATAACTGCGGCATCTTTTGGTACCATGAAACCCATGGACATAAGCTTTAGACCAAATTTATGGATAGGAATAATTTTTTTCTGTTGAGTGGCTTCCGGCTTTTCAAATACGCCAGTCATGGTGGGCAAAGACGGACCGTAAATATCAGCATCAAGCACGCCAACATTTAGCCCAAGATCTTGTAAAGCTAAAGCTAAATTCAAACAGATTGATGACTTACCTACCCCACCCTTACCTGAAGCAACCGCAATCACCTGGCGCACACCAGCAATTCCAGATGCGACTTTTGGTTGGTCTGCTTTATGGCGATTAAAGGTAATCATAACAGGCAGCGCACAAACCTGTTCACAAGCCTGCTGAATTGTGTTTTCCCAAGCTTTATCAACCGTTGCGAAGCTATCAGGCAGCCTGAAAACTAAAAATGCTTTGGTTTCATCAACCTGAATATATTCAAGCAAATCAAGCGCTAAAAGCGTTGTGCTGGGTAACACAAGATCACGTAATGACTGACGAATAGCTGCTTCCACGTAAAATCCGGATTTTAAAAATATCGCCAGCTTAACACTTATGGTGAGATAACCTCAATAAACAGATATAGTAATGTCTTTAACAGGTGCGACAGAACCTGATATATTTTCAATATGTTAGAAAAACAGCCAATTTCTGAGCAACGTATTGTTGATTGCCTAATCACTGATTATGGGATTGACGTTTCCACACTTACATTCCTTCCCCTGGGTGCAGATATGCATGCATCAGTATATAAAGCCCAGGCACGCGATAAATCAGCTTACTTCATTAAGATAAAACGTAGCCATGGCCCTGATGTTAGTTCGCTCATCATTGATCATTTACAAGACGCTGGAATCAAACAAGTTATTCCCATTCTTAAGACAATTGATGATCATCCAACTAAGCAGATTGGCGAATTTACGTTAACTGTATCGCCTTTCATAGAGGGACAAGACGGGTTTAGCCGAGCACTAACGGATGATCAATGGGTTATGTTCGGTAAAACATTAAGGAAAGTTCATGAAACTGAGGTGCCACCTCCGCTTCAAGCCACACTCCGACGAGAGTCTTATTCTCCCCAATGGCGAGAAGTAGCTCGCTCGCTTTTTGCGCATATTGAATCGGAACCGAAAGGCGATGAGGTTGCAGTACAATTACAAACATTTATGAAACAACGCATTACTTTAATTCACCGATTGGTAGAAAGAGCTGAGCAGCTAGCTCAAAAGCTTCAAACAGAATCGCCTGAATTCGTGCTTTGCCATTCAGATATTCATGGTGGCAACTTACTAATGGATGGAAATGATGCTATCTATATGGTCGATTGGGATGCGCCTATTATGGCTCCTAAGGAACGTGACCTCATGTTTATTGGCGGGGCTGTTGCTAATGTTTGGAATCAACCGCGCGAAGAAGAGCTTTTTTATAAAGGTTATGGAAAAGCTGAAGTTAATATGGAAATTCTGGCATATTACCGCCATGAACGAATCGTGGAAGATATAGCCGAGTATGGTCAGCAGCTGCTGTTAACTTCGACGGGTGACCAGCAAGACAGACTCCAATTATACAAACACTTTGTTGCTCAGTTTGAGCCTCAAGGAGTAGTGGAAATAGCATTCAAAACATATATTGATCAAATTTTTAAAATAGGAACGAAACTATCGTGAAATTATTCTCCAAGCTTAAATTCTTCAAAATTCACCTTCTCGGGCTTTTTTTGATTTCTTGCACTCATGAAAATCAGAACCATGAAACACAAGCGCTTTATGCTTACCAAGACGAACAAACAGAATACTACGGTCTAAAAAATGCAGCGGGAAAAATTATTATTCCAGCACAGTATGAAATTGTTTACAGCGGTGATTTTCATCAGGCTCTTTTTGTTGATGCTCCTTATTCAAGCAGAGAAAATATATATTGTTTGCCCACAATGATTGTAGTTAAGAAAAATAGTAAAATGTGGTGGATTGATCGCGCGGGAAAAAAATTATTTGAATCTTTCTTTTTTGATAACGGCCCTGATTATTTTAAGAAAGGATTGTCACGTATTTTGAATAACAACAAATTTGGATTTATCAACAAACAAGGAAAAGTTGTAATTGAACCACTGTATGACTTTGCTAGTCCGTTTAATGATGCAGGATTTGCCAATGTCTGCAATGGTTGCTGGTTAAGCTATCCGCCTTCTACAAAATTTTCTGTTGCTCATGGATTTGCGTGGGATGCTCATGGTGACATTGTTGGAGGTAAATGGGGAATTATTTCTTGCACAGGACAAATAGTTGTGCCGCTTGTCCATAGTTCTTATGAAGAAGCAAAAAATCACTTACCCAAAGCATAAATACACAATTTTAGACAAAGTTGCGTTAAATTTTCTCGCTGTGTAAAATGCGTAATGGTTTTCCAAAAGAGATTGATAATTGAAACCACAAATCTTTTCATCATATAACACAGCACTAAATGAGATGCTTCCCCTTACCCCAGCAAACCAACAACATTCAGAACCAAAGGATTTTTTTATTAAAAAAGAAGGAATTCACTATGCTGGAACACATTTAATTATCGATTTATGGGAAGCTGAAAATCTAGATAATTTAGCCCTTACAGAAGAAGCTTTACGTACAGCCGTACAGGAAGCGGACGCAACGTTATTACATATTCATTTGCATCATTTTGAACCTAATGGCGGCATTTCTGGTGTTGCAGTGCTTGCTGAGTCCCATATTAGCGTGCATTCGTGGCCAGAGCGTGGTTATGCAGCATTTGATGTATTTATGTGCGGCAAAGCAAAGCCACACCGTGTATTGCCCGTACTAAAACATTATTTTAAGCCTCAGCATGTTTATATTAATGAACAGCTCCGGGGAGCAAGCATTATATGACACAAGTGCAAAAAATTGCTTCAAAATATCAATGGGTTAATGAAACACTTCATCCAAGTTGGCAACAGTGCTTCAATACAGAGCACATACTTTGCGATATACAAACTGCCTATCAGCATTTAGTAATTTTCAAAAATGACTGGTTTGGGAACGTTATGATGCTAGATGGCAATATTCAAACCACTGAAAAAGATGAATTTATTTATCATGAAATGATGACTCATGTGCCGTTAATGGCGCATCCTAATCCAAAAAAAGTACTGGTTATTGGCGCAGGTGATGGCGGCATTATTCGAGAAGTGTTACGCTACCCCAACGTTGAAAAAGTAGTTATGGTGGAAATTGATGAAATTGTAGTGGAAATGAGTAAAAAATATTTCCCCAACCATTCACAAGGTGCATTCAATGACCCACGCGTAACGTTAATCATTGATGATGCGGCTGCTTTTCTTAAGAAAACAAATGATCGTTTTGATGTGATTTTAACAGACTCTACAGACCCAACTGGTCCCGGTGAGCATTTATTCACAGAAGAATTTTACCAAAATTGCAAAAATCATTTAGAAAAAGATGGAATTTTAGTTACACAAAGTGGTGTGCCTTTCATGCAGCCAACTGGCATTTATAATATGCAAAACATGTTATCAACATTTTTTGAAGCTGTTGATTTTTATCAAGCAACAATTCCCACCTATGTAGGGGGACCAATGGTTTTTGGGTTTGCTACTAATGCACAAACAAACAGCTTTGATGAAATTAAAAGACGTGCAACTACTGTGCAAAACCAGCTTCACTACTGGACACCGAAAATTCACCAAGCAGCGTTTTTATTGCCACCTTTTCTGCAAGCATTAAGAACAAATAAAAAGTCTCAAATTTCTTGACGAAAAGGCATTTAAACATTATAGTTCATTCCAAGTCCCCATCGTCTAGTGGCCTAGGACGTCGCCCTTTCAAGGCGGGAACACGGGTTCGACTCCCGTTGGGGACGCCAATTTAATATCCATCTTTATTGTCGTCGTTATATTTGCTAGATTCGCACTAGCTTTTAAATGTTGTGCGATATGTGCGGTATCACTGGTTTTTGGGATCCTACTAAAAAATTCTCAGTTAATGAACAACTTGCACAGACGATGGCTGAAAAAATTCAGTCACGCGGACCCGATTCACATGGAATTTGGATTAGCCAAGAGCATGGCGTTGCCCTAGCTCACAGACGCTTATCAATTGTTGATTTATCACCTGCTGGCCATCAACCAATGACATCTCATTCGGGACGTTACGTGATGATTTATAATGGAGAAGTTTTTAATGGGGCTGAGATTAAGGTCTCACTTTCCAATATTGATTTTAAAGGTCATAGCGATACCGAAATTATGTTGGCGGCCTTCGATATGTGGGGAATTGAAGCATCTGTTAAATTGTTTATCGGCATGTTTGCATTTGCTGTTTGGGATAAACAAACGCAAACGCTTACTTTGGTGAGAGACCGTGTTGGCATAAAGCCTTTGTACTTTGGGCACATGAATAATGTTTGGTTATTTGGGTCACAACCCAAAAGCCTAATGCCGCACCCTGCATGGGAAAGTAAGCTAGACAAAAATGCAGCTAAAGAATTTTTTGCGTTTGGGTATGTGCCTGAAACATCCTGCATATTTGAAAATTTACAAAAAGTGAAACCTGGAACCGCTGTGCATCTGCACGCAAACGGAAAGCACACAACAACTGCGTACTGGGATTTGAAAGAAGAGATTACTCAAGCAAAGAATTATACAGCCAATCAAACAGACGAGCAGTGGATAGATGCCACTCACATCCTTTTAAAAGATGCTGTGAAGCGACGTTGTCAGGCTGACGTACCTTTAGGAGCATTTTTGTCTGGTGGCATTGATAGCTCATTAGTGGTTAGTTTAATGCAGTCTCAATCAGTTGATCGAATCAAAACTTTTTCAATTGGTTTTGATATTCCCAATTACAACGAAGCCCCTTTTGCCAAGCAAATTGCTGAGCATTTACAAACTGATCACCATGAATTTTATGTTTCAGCAAAAGAAGCACAAGAGGTTATCCCGCATTTAGCTTCCATGTACGACGAACCATTTGCGGATGTTTCACAAATTCCAACGTATTTAGTTTCAAATCTTGCCAGAGATCATGTGACTGTAAGTCTTTCTGGAGATGGCGGCGATGAACTTTTCGCTGGCTACAATCGGTACACGTGGGGGAAAAAACTATGGAAAATTAGAAACTATACGCCTGGATTTTTAAGGCACCTTGTTCCCTATTTACGTTGCATTCCCTTGTCATTTTGGAGAATTATCGAAAAACTTCCCAGATGCCCCAAGCACCTAGCTGACAAAGTAGAACGCTGTATAAGATTATTTCAAGCTACAAATCTGACAGAGTGTTATCAAATTTTAGTGAGTTACTGGGAAACTAACGTAAAAAACTGCTTTCCTACACATCCATCGCTAAACGATAGCATCGAAAACTTTCAATTTTGGGATATGTTGACGTACCTACCGGGAGATATTCTAACCAAGGTTGACCGTGCAAGCATGGCAGTAAGTTTAGAAGCTAGGGTACCATTACTTGATCACAGACTGATTGCATTAGCGTGGAGTCTACCTGAACACTTAAAACTGCGCTGCGGCAAGGGAAAATGGATTCTAAGAGAAATTTTAAAATCCTATATACCTGAGCAAATGTTTAACCGTCCCAAAATGGGTTTTGGCGTTCCGATTGATACGTGGCTACGAGGTGATTTAAAAGATTGGGCTAATGAATTACTATTTTTCTCCTCATTAGAAGAATTTGGAATCAGCAATCAAGCAATTCGATCAACTTGGGAAAAGCACCAAACTGGTCAATATAACTATCAGTACAAACTGTGGGTCGTGTTGATGTTTCAGCAATGGCGCAAAGAATACAATTTGTAGAAAATTTATTCTTTGTTACACTCAACGCAATGATATAAATCCTTTAGGCATAAGCATATGACCCGCAAAGCCACAATTACAATTGATGGAAAAACTATCGAAGTTCCTATCCTCAAAGGCAGTTGTGGGCCAGATGTTCTTGATATTCGTAACTTCTACCAAGAAACAGGGATGTTTTGTTATGACCCCGGATTCACTTCAACAGCAAGCTGCACATCCAGCATTACATACATTAATGGTGATGAAGGCGTTTTATTATACCGTGGCTATCCTATCGAAGACCTAGTCGAAAAGTGTGATTTTCTAGAGGTTGCCCATTTACTACTTTACGGTGAATTACCTGACATTGCACAGAAAGAATCTTTTGAACAATCAATAAATCACCACACTATGGTCCACGAACAATTACGATCATTTTTTCAAGGATTTCGTCGTGATGCACATCCAATGGCAATTATGGTTGGCGTTGTTGGGGCACTTTCTGCTTTTTATCATGACAGTCTTGATATATATGATCCACAACAACGAGAGATAGCATCTCATCGTCTGATTGCTAAAATGCCAACTATTGCAGCAATGGCGTACAATTACGCACGCGGCTGCCCTCTACCATATCCAAAAAACCAGCTAACCTATTCGCAAAATTTTCTAAATATGATGTTCGCCATTCCATCTGAGCCATATCAGATAAATACTGTTATTGCCCGCGCCATGGACATAATATTCATATTGCATGCAGATCATGAGCAAAATGCTTCAACATCAACCGTTAGACTCGCTGGATCTAGCCAAGCCAATCCATTTGCTTGTATTGCTTCTGGAATTGCTGCTTTATGGGGGCCAGCTCATGGTGGTGCAAATGAAGCTGTACTTTCCATGCTTAAGCAAATAGGTTCAGTAAAAAACATCCCTGAATATATAGAACGCGCAAAAAGTAAAAATGATTCTTTCCGACTTTCAGGCTTTGGTCACCGAGTGTACAAGAATTATGACCCACGCGCTCGCATCATTCGCAAAGCATGTCACGATGTATTAGATCAACTTAAACTTAGTGAGCCTCTATTAGAAATAGCTCTTGAACTTGAGTCTATTGCTTTGAAAGATCCCTATTTCATTGAAAAAAAGCTTTATCCCAACGTAGATTTCTATTCGGGCATTATGTTTAAAGCATTAGAAATACCAACATCTATGTTTACTGTTATTTTTTCGGTTGCACGCACCGTTGGTTGGATTGCGCAATGGAATGAAATGATGGCTGATCCTGCTCAAAAAACTGGAAGACCACGACAACTTTATGTCGGTGAAAAAAATCGTACTTTTTTTAAGAGCACATAGAGCTAAACTAAAGGCTTTCAAGCCACATAATGCCTTGAAACACGCAAAATCATTAGATTTAAGCGTCTGCCTTTCATAATTACCCCAAAATAACAGATAGCAAAATGAACCCTCTGCAAAACCCCTGAAGCAAGTTTAATAAATGGGTGAAGGAGATTTAGGGATATGGTAAGTTTGACATAAGAAATTCAAGTATATCGTTT
>Ga0207938_1000173_pt1 | contig 11318 bp, 11 predicted proteins | sample LakMenEpi15Mar12_FD_150671 | JGI IMG/M metagenome (GOLD analysis project Ga0207938, IMG submission 150671) | Freshwater microbial communities from Lake Mendota, WI - 05MAR2012 deep hole epilimnion (SPAdes) | ecosystem: Environmental > Aquatic > Freshwater > Lake > Epilimnion/Euphotic zone ...
CACATTAATGCTTTATATGATGATGAGACTAATGCGCCTTTACTAAATGATGCCATCAATGTAGTAGTAAATACTATTCAAAAGGACATTATTACACACAATCTTTCTATACATTTGAAGGCTATTATGAATAGTTGGGTAAGAACACATTCGTGGTATAATGAAGATAAAATGTCAAAGTTTGAGCATTGTCTTCGAAATGTAGTGTCTAAGGAAATGAAAAGTCGCGTAGTTGACCTTTTAAAAATACGATATAAAGAGTATGAATATGGACTTGGAAGTTCTGTCAACGAAGATGATTTGGCTTTAGAAGTGCTTCGCGTGTCTATGTCTCAATCGACTAGTAACTATTTTTGGGATTTTTGGAATATAAACGCTAAGTTGACATTGGAAGCAGATCACTATCGACGAAGCAACGGAGAGTGCCTAATACTTGAAGACAGTGATCGTCCTTTTTCATGGTTTAGCAAACGAGCTATGTCAACACAATTTCACTTGCCTCATCTTGCTAAGCTCCCCAAGAATGTAATCCCATTAGAAGTATTAGCACGCGACTTTAAGCATGGCCAAGGTTGGGATTGCTCTATTTGCTTGGAAGTTGATTCTATTGAATTTGTTAATTCTCTTTGTGTTAGAACCGCTTGTAAGCATATATTCCATATGGGATGTTTAGATAATTGTAAACGTATATACTTACAACAAAAGGAAAATCACAATAAGACTTGTGCCCCATGTCCTTTGTGTCGTGCTCCTATTTATTAGAGACTTATGTGTATTATATTGTGTTGTATTGTCTTATAAAAATAATTTTTTATTTTTTATAAAAAAAAACAGTTACTATACTTTATTAAAATTGAAATAATTTTTTATTTAATTAACTAGTAGTCTCGGTAATATATATAAAGCGCTATGAATAATGACAATATTGCCGAGATTCGGTGTTTGTTTGGCACTCTTATTATTGACAATGTCTTGTTCAGGGTTATGATAAATATGAAACTCGATAAAATAGTAGCTACTATTCAAAACAAGTTTGATGTACAGAAACTTCCCAGAGAATTGGAGGCTATCATGAATTGTTGGATAAGAACCGATACATGGTATGTTGAACACGGAGTGTCTAAGTTTGAGGCTTGTTTGGAGGAAGTCGTATCCGATGAAATGGTTAGACTCATGATTGACTTTTTATTGGGAAGGAAAAATGCGTTACAAGGCAGAGAGAGTATCAATGAAAGCGACTTGTGTGATGCTCTGAAACACGTGTCAAATGTTTTGACTACTATGGAGTGGGAAACAGAAACTATCTTTACATACTACGCAATGTGCTGGGCGCAAAATTTTAGAGACCGCGTTTTGAGTTGTGACTATGATCATGATTTTTCATGGGTTAATGAAAAAACCGGAGAGACACATTATAACTTGCCTCATGTTTCTAAGTGCGTTAATAATGTAGATTTAGAGCCATTGTCTGAGAATTTTGAGGAGGCAACCGAATAAAGTTGTTCTATGTGTTGTTAGAGGTTCAAGGTAAGGTATTATGTGTCTCGTAAAAAAAATTTTTTATTGCTTATTGCTTTACAATTTTTTAATAATTCACTATTTCCTTAAATGTTATTTTTGACTTTATAATAATATCAGCACGACATAATGGGCAACTAATTTTTGGTTGTTTTGTATTTTTTTTTACAGCCTCATCAAACATTGGATATATACATTTTATATGAAAACTATGCTTACATAAAGTTGTAAAAATAGTATTAATGTCTATTGGGTCTAAACAAATAGCGCAGTCATTTTCACAAGCACTACACAGTGATTGTGTTTCTTCTGCTTCTTTTATTACTTGTGCTTCTTTAAGACTACAAATAACAGCATATATTTTGTTTTTTATGTCAAAACAATCATCATTGCTATTTAATAAATCCAAAGTTTTATCATATAAATAATGACCAAATAGCACAATCCAGTTATCTTTTTTAAACTCATCAATAAGCAATTGTAGTCCAGTAAAATCATTATGTGTAGATGCTTTAAAAGTTACATAATGAAAAATTTTTAAGCGATTGTCAGCTATATATTCATACAGGTCGCATTGTTGGGCATGCGGTAGTACATTTAACCCTTTATAACCGCCATCTTTATCTAAAAATAATGTATTAATAAACAATAAAATCGCATAATTAGTCTTTAATTTAAAATCGTCTTCGCAATAATAATGAGCACTAGTTAATGTCTTATAGAAGTTCTCAATATTTTGCCTATTAAAAATTTCGCTTAACAAATAATTAGTAATTACACAGGGCATTGTTATTTTTTCTTATAATGTAATTTATATGATTTCTTTTTTATGTTTAAAAAAAAGAAATCAATTTTTTTAAGTGATAAATATTAATGCTTTTTATAGCGTCTAGTTTTTTTATTGGAATTATATACTTTATTTATAGTCTTATTATGCCTTCCTCCACTACTAGGATATATAATCGGAATAACTCTAATTGATCCTGGTGTGCGTTTTGATACTCGTGTTACTTCAATAGCCTCTGGAGATCTAGATTTACGTGGAGATTTACGTGGAGATTTAGATTCATATGGAGATCTAGATTTACGTGGAGATCTAGATTTATGTGGAGATTTATATTGAGATTGAGCTGGAGGTGGAGGTGGAGGTGGAGGTGGAACAAGTTCTGATGTTGGGGCTAGTTCTGGAACTAGAACTGGAGATGAAATAGGTGGTACATTTATAGTACTATTAGGTCCTAATTTTAGTACTTCTAAATCTCGAATAAATTCTTCTATTGCCTTGTTTTCTTTTGCTAGTCTTAATATTTTTGCTATTCTTTTAGAGTTAAGAACTTTATCAGTATTTACAATATACGGAATCACTGCTCTTAAAGCAAAATACTCATTTCTTATAAAATTTAAAAATGCTTCTAACGCAGGATGTAAAATATTAGTAATTTGTTCATTATTGTTTAAATTGCTATTTTTTGGTTTATTTCTCTCAAAATTTAATAAATCAATTAATTTTTGAATATAACTAGGCTTAGAATAGTATAATATTTTATCAAATGCCTTTTCGCCAAAAATTATTTTAAATTTATCAACAGCTTGCTCATAACTTTCTTTGCCTCTACCTTTATTATGTTGAATGTTAATTTTTGTTCTTGCTTTAGTTTTTCTATATTTTTTTTGTGTTATTTTACGCATACAATATATATTATATATATATATATTTAATAAATTATTGCTTAATGATAATTCCTAAATAAAAAATACAAAAAAATATAAAAAAAAATTGATTTCAAAAATTTAGTATTTAACAATTAAATTATTATACTATGACTACTATGACTACTATGTTTTCAAAGAAAATGCTTTACATCCCAGATTATATTGTTTATCAAGACATTCCTACTATTATTAAGTATTTTGAAGATTTCAATATTGCCAAAATTAAGAATGTCCAAGTTTTCAAGCATCCTGAACAAGAATATTATGTTGAAGACAAATATACTTATTGTTATGCTTTAATTGAGGTTGATTATTATTACAATAATCAAGGTGCGCATAATTTTTATAGTGCTATTGAAAATAACAAATGCGCAATGGTATACGATGATCCATTATATTGGGAAGTCCAATTTAGTCCATTTAAAGAGCGTGCTATGCCATTGGCAAGTGATTGTACTACATCAACCTCAACTTGTTCCAACAGTATTTGTGAGTGTACAACTCAGGTAGAAAATACTATGTGTGATACTTCTACAGAAGAACATTATTCTTCTTCGGGTTCTGAAGAAGATGACCCAAAAGACCCCGATTATGAAGATGAAGATGAAGATGAAGATGAAGATACAGAAGAATCAGATGACAATTACAATTATGAAACATATAAGAAGCATTATTCTAGTTTTAAGAGTAAGCAAAACGCAAAGAAACAAAAGTTAACAAATCAAATAAATGAATTGAAAAAGACAATTGAAGTTATTAAAAATAAGCAAGAAAAAATGCGCTTATTATTAATTCATAATAAAAAATCAAAATCAAAAACTAAAGAGCATAAAACTAATTGGGCACGTCGTCTTCGAGTAATCTTTTAATCTTTATAAAATTCATCATCATTAATGTGTGCTTCTTTACAACAACCATAAGTCGTGCGATGCCATTTACTAATTCCATAATTTTTTATTCCTTCCATATGTTTAGATGTTCCATAACCCTTATTTGTTAATAATCCATAATAAATATTTAGTTTAGGAAAGTTAATACACAATTCTCTAATATATTTGTCTCGCTCTACTTTAGCCAATATAGATGATGCGGCAATCGAGCAAAATTTGTTATCTCCGCCTTCAATTAAAATATGATTAATTTGTTTAATAATATGCGATGTTTCACAATAATAAGTATATGCTTTAAAATCATTACCATCTACTAATAAGTAATAGCATTCATTAATATTTAAATTAGCGCTAGCATTATTTTGTTTAATTAGTTCGCTTATTGCTTTATGCATAGCACATAAAGTAGCTTGTCTAATATTTATAGAATCAATTGTTTTTTCATCTTCATATGACACACTCCAAAATAACGCATTAGTTTTAATATACTCGGCTACTTCATTTATTTTTTTTTCGGAAGTAAATTTTTTGCTATCTTTTAATAATTCATATTTAAATTCTTCATTATTAGGCAAAATAACAGCGGCACTATAAACTCTACCAAACATAGGTCCTCTTCCTGCCTCGTCTATTCCAATTTCCATAATACTTGAATTTGAAGTATTATATTTCTTTTGAAGACAATTTACAGATTTAATAATTTTCGACATTTAAAGTTATATAGAAAATTTTTATTATATATTTAATATAATATAATATGACTCTCAATTTTAAAAAAAATAATTTGTTAATAATTATGTTATTAATATTTGTAATATTGTCGTGTATTGTCTTTATAAATATGTCAAATGTACAAGAGTCACTCGTAAACTTTAATACTGATAATAAAAAATATTTTATATATAATTCTAGTGATACCAGTTATAATTATTATACATTAGATATTAATAAATTTAAATATAAATTGTCTAGTTTGCCTCCTGGTTTAATATTAGAAAGTTCAAATAATGTAACCACAACAAATAGAAATTTAAATAATTATAAACAAAAAAATATACTAATGATGTATTATAATACCGAAACTGATATATCATTACTAAATATTAATAGAAATACATATATTACATTAGATATAAGCACAATAGCTATAACAGATACTTCAAACATTAAAACAATGAATATGGTATTTTTAGAAAGATCCGGAAACTTTTATGATCTAAGTAATGGTATATTATCAAAATTTAAAATGAAAATAAACGGGGAGTTTGTTATAGCAAATGGTAAAATTGTTGAAACACCAATTAACTCATCATCATCATCCTTATCTGATTATAATCAAAGTCGCAATCTAAGAGACAATACTTTTTTTAACGATTTAAATTTATATTTATTAAGACAAGGTGCTTTCGGTTCTAACTATATTCCTCCAATATATAATAATTTTGAAACAGCAATGAATTTGCCAACTAACCCCATTGTAAATCCTATTAACTCTATGAACCCATTAGAGTATGCTAATACATTATTTGGTCCAAATATATCGCCAACTATGATATCAAATATGTGTTTAAATCAAAATGTTGGTAGGGTTACTGATAATACCACAATACTAAGAGAAACAAGTGGTAATTCATTGCCAACTTTAGGAACTAAAACTTCTAATAATGCTAATACTTCTAATACTTCTAATAATTCTAATAATTCTAATAATGCTAATACTTCTAATAATACTAATAGAAATCAAAATTTTATGAGAGAAAGTTATCCTCCACTACAACCACCAGAAATATTATCTGGTCCTTCACAAGAAAATACAAATAATGGATTTATACCAAGACCCGTTTTAACCGATTTTAGTTCATTTGGTATGTAAAAATTTATAAATTTTTCATATATATGAATATATAATTTATCTATATATTCATAATTTGTGATATACTTGTGTCTCAAATATTACGAATCTATTAAATAATAGTTTTATCGTATTATTTTCATGTAAGTATTAATTTTAGTTGCTTGAGTGTAATAAATTATTTAATTATGCAATATACTTCCTCCTCATCCTCCTTTTTGTTTCTTATTTTTATTTCTTCGTGTAAGTCTTTTCACTAAATTTAATAATCTTTTTTTAGATAACTTGGCAAGGGTTTTAAAACGCGCAAATCGGTTTGAGCGACTATGTTTCATTTATAGTATATAATGATATTTTTATTTTTTGATATTTTTATTTTTTGATATTTTTATTTATGTTTTAAACATCGCTTGTCTATATTAAAAGTTTTACATTTTTCTTCTTGTGGAACAATCTTTATTATACATTTAGATTTTTTACCATACATAGGTGTGGTACATCCTTTTTCTTTAATTTTTTTCGTGAAATTAAATTGTTTGGGTTTATCTATTGTACATCTTGATCTAAAATGTTCATAATTATCACGCACTTCACAATATGTTAAACCAGAGTTTTTTCCTAACATTTTATTAATTTGTTCATGTAAGTTAAAAATATAACGTGAAAAATTATTTCTATTTTCAAATATTTTATTAACAAGTGGAAAGTTCTTAAAGTTTTTTTTCAAATTCATACGACAATATTTACAAGGTAATGTGTATTGAAAATTCAATAATAATTGTTTATATTTTTGTTTTTGTAAGTTTGTTGGATTGATCGGGTAATTAAAACTCATTACGTGTAAATAATGCCATAAACTAGGTCCCCAAACACTTGTTAACATACCATCACCGCTTTTATAATCTGTGTTATTATATGTTGATTTCTTAGTCTTGTTTTTTTTTGATTTCTTCATAGATATATTTTTTTTATATCTTTTTATCATAGTATACTAATAATTAATAATAATAAAATAATTATTAAAAATAATATGTTAAATACTTATTTATTTATTTATTAAACATATATAAATAAATATGATACGACAACAATTTAACAATTATTTAGAAAATTCTAAGGATGCTTTTTTTGAAATTATTAGAGATAAAAAATCAATGTTGTTTATAGCAATATTAATTATAATATTTACATGTGCTTTTGTTTTTGTGTATAACACTTATATATCAAAAGAACATTCGTTAAATAGAGAATTTATTGATTCTTCAAAAAACACCACAAAAGATGTATTAATATTGTACTTTTATACAGAATGGTGCCCATATTGTAAGCAAGAATCGTTACTATCAGAAATAAAAAACTTTGAAGACTATATTACAGAATCTAATGCTAAAAATGATTTTATAATTACATTAACAAAAATAGATTGTGATAAGAACTCAACTATTGCTGATAAATATAACGTAGAAGGATATCCGACTATAAAATTAATTTATAAAAATAACGTGCATAATTATTATGCTAAACCTACAAAGGATAGTTTAATAAAATTTGTAGAATCATCAATTGCTTAATAATAATATTTACTCATTGAATTAGTTTTCAAGTGTTTCATTACTAATTATTTCATTATTAGGTGCTTCATTATTAGGTGCTTCATTATTAGGTGCTTCATTAGTAGGTGCTTCATTATTAGGTGCTTCATTATTTGAAGATAATAACATGGTGGTAAATTTCTCTCCTTGAGTTTCGCCTAATTTTATTAAATATTCTCTCTCTGTTGCTGTTTTAACTACATATGTCCAATATTTTAAATCTACGATTTGCTCAGTTAAGGACGTGTTTATACTATTTTTAATAGCAATAATGTTTTCATTTTCAATAATAGAAAGTTTATTAAATAAAGTTTTTATAATATAAAGTAAATATTCAAAAAAATTAGCATCTTGAGTCAATTGATAATCATTAGAACCATAATTATAATTATTTTCTTTATAAAAATTATTGCTTAAATCAATGGGTTCTCGTTTATCATTTGTAAAACATATTATTTCATCATAACAGCACTTTTTATCAAATATACATTCATTTATGGGACAATTTATAAAAATGCCTCCATCTAAATAATAACAATTGTTTATATATAATGGAACAAACATTACAGGAACGCTCGAAGACATATATAAAGCATCTAGTAACTCCAAATTTGGCGTATTAATATGATTTAATTTCTCTTTCTTAAAACTTGTTAAGTTACAAGTATAAATATTAAATTCTATTTTCGTTAGCTCATAGAATTCAAGCAATGTAATATTTAATGATAGTTCTTTAGCAAGAAATAACGATTTTAAAGCATTAATAATAATGTTTTTATTTACAATACCTTTATTATAAAATATATTTAAATACGCAACATACGAAATATTCACTAATTTTTCCCAGGGTCTTTTAATAAAAAAATCATCCATCCATGTCCAATCAAAATTTAACATATATACAAACGCAATAATACTTCCAACAGATGTAGCATAAATAGACTCTATCATGCTACGATTTATTATGTTATTAGCAGACAAATACTTTAATGCTCCGTATTGAAGTAATCCAATTGGACCACCGCCAGAGAAAACAAGATGTTTGATTGTTTTCATTATTTATTATTTAATAATTAATGAAAATAAATTTTTATATTTTTATATTTTTATATTTTAATATTTTTATATTTTTATATTTTAATATTAAAATATGGCAACTGATTTTTTCTACAATTTTTCAAATAAAATAGACAATGAAGATGAATCTTTAAAATTAAATTTAGATGAATTATATAATAAAAAGCAACAACAAGATCTAAATGTTTTAAATAATTATAATAAAATATTACAAAGAATACATAATAAAATTAAGTATGTTTCCAAAAATGTAGTTAATGATAATTGTTGCTGGTATTTAATGCCTGAAATGGTAATAGGTGTGCCAAAATATGATTATAAAGACTGTACAGCATACACAATAGATAAATTGCGAGCAAATGGATTTATTGTAAGATATACACATCCTAATTTATTATTTATAAGTTGGAAACATTGGGTACCGACTTATGTGCGCAATGAAATAAAAAAGAAAACCGGCAATGTTGTAGATGAGTATGGTAATATTGTTATTGATGATAAAAATTCTGATACTAGAGCTTCTAATACAGAGAATAAGGACAATATATTATTTTCAAATAATAAACAAATAAAAAATATAAATGCTTCGTCAACTAAAGAATATAAAGATGTTAAATCTTATAAACCTTCTGGAAATTTAATATATAATAATAGTTTATTGGAAAAATTACAAATTAACTAGCTTTTGCGAGTATATTTTTTATTTTTTTTATAATTTTTATAATTTTTTTTATAATATTTTTTTCTTGTTTTACCACCACTAAAGTCTTGTTGTGTAGTATCAGTATTAGTATTAGTATTAGTATCAGTATTAGGTTTATAAGCATTTTTTTGTAATAATCTATTTCTAACTGTATAAATAATACTATTTAGTAATTTAAAAATATCAATATGTAAATCTAATAATATATCCTTTGTTTGTTCGGTTAATTCTATAATTTTGGCATATGTTAAACCGGGATTAATATTTGTTATTTCATTTGTTCTAGGATCAAATATTATTAATTTTTTTATTATTGAATCATACAATTTACTTCTATTTTTAAAATAATTAGTTATCATTTTTTGTAAAAAACTTTTTACAGTATTCGCAATATCTAATTTTGTTAAATCAGAGTTATTATTGTTAGCACAATAATTTTTAAGAAATTCTATATTTTCCTTTGTAAAGCATTGTTCTAATATTGTCATTTTCTTGGCATTGGCTGTTATATTTTTATTATATTTATCCTCTAAATCTTTTAAATAAAAGGCAGCATCCTTTTCTAGGGTGTCCGATGTTTTTAATTTTAAAAATTTAAAATTATTATCGTTAAATACTAATGAGTTTTTTGAAATAAAATTTGACTCAAATAAATTTTTATCACATATATATTTTAATATAGTTGGTAATTTGCTATTAAACAACTCATTTGATATAGTATTTAAACTATTACTTAAATAACTGGCAGTAAAATTTTTTGCTGTTAGTTCCGATTGTGTATTTGCAAACAATATTACAAATAATGAATAAAAAACATTATTAGATGTTTGTAGTCTAATCATTCTTTGAGGTTCATCAATAATGTCATTTTTTTGATCTGTTGCTTTATTTGGAAAAGGATTTAGAAAATCAAAAATTCCACCACCACCACTAATTGGAGGAACTTCTGGTGGTCGTTTTTCTTGTTGTTCAGCATCTGGTATAGAATCAGTATCTGACATAGTTTCTGGATTAGGACCAAGACCAGTATCACGATTAGCATCACGATCAGCTTCTGGATTAGGACCAAGACCGTTATCACGATCAGCTTCTGGATTAGGACCAAGACCGTTATCACGATCAGCATCACGATCAGCTTCTGGATTAGGATCAAGACCAGTATCACGTTCAACTTCTGGACCAGGACCAAGACCAGTATCACGATCATCATCTGACATATCATCGCTATCAGCATCACGACCAAATTCTGGCATAGCACCTATATTGCCACGTGTTTCTGGATCTTCTATTGTAGTTTTATTTTTTATTAACGAACTATAAATATTAAATGTTTGAAAAATACTTTTAATAATAATATAAATTTTGATAAAACTTAGTGAGATAATTTTGCATAATATTTTTTTTTTATTTAAAATTTTAGTATCTTCGGTGCTCTTTGCCAAATTTTTTGATTGTAATATTTTATTTAAATCTTTTAAGTCAAAAAAATACAGTACTTTATTATTGTAATTAATGCCTGATTTTTCTTTACCTTCACTATATATATTTATATTAAAAGGAATTTTAACTCTATTTATATAATTTTCAAAAATTTCACTTGTTAATATATATAAACTTTCACACTCATCACATTTACTCTTATTATCATCTCTGTTATTGCTTTTGTAGTCTTCAAAGTCTGAAACAAATGTTAATAATAAATTGGAATTATTTAAATAGTATGTGAATTTTTTATTTATAAATTTATCTAAATCTTCATCTGTTTTTGTAGAACTAAAAAAAAGGTTTGTTAAAAAACTCATATTATTAATATATACTATTATATTATTATTAATAATATAATAATAATAATATAACAAATAAAACAAATAAAACAAATATAACAAATAAAACAAATAAAACAAATAAAACAAATAAAACAAATAAAACAAATAAATCAAATAAAACAAATAAAACAATAATAATAATAATTT
>Ga0207938_1000174_pt1 | contig 11289 bp, 9 predicted proteins | sample LakMenEpi15Mar12_FD_150671 | JGI IMG/M metagenome (GOLD analysis project Ga0207938, IMG submission 150671) | Freshwater microbial communities from Lake Mendota, WI - 05MAR2012 deep hole epilimnion (SPAdes) | ecosystem: Environmental > Aquatic > Freshwater > Lake > Epilimnion/Euphotic zone ...
ATTTACTTTAATAAATGGTAATATATGAAACTCATTCTTCTCGACGTTCTAAAAATAATTCTAGATCTAGACGGTCTCCATCTAGACGAAGATCTAGATCTAGAAGATCTCCTTCTAGACATAGGTCTAGATCATCTTCTAGAAAAAAAAGATCTTCATCTAGAAGGAGATCCAGACGAAACTCCCGAAGATCTAGAACTAGAAATGATGTAAATAAAAATAAACTTAATGAACCATTAACTATGTATACAATAGATGGATGCAGTGCTTGTAAAAATGCTAAAGAGTTATGTGATAAAAAAGGAATTAAATATAGAGCTCTTCCTAGAGCTGGTAATGAAGAATTAATAAAAAAGTTAACAAATGATTATAAATATGTACCTGTAATTATAGATAGAAATAATAAATTTATAGGAGGATTTCAAGAATTACAAAAACTTACAAGCTAACTTAAATAAATGGATTATATTAATAAATTATGGATTTATTTTCTAACCCTATGGTAAATAATGCATTAAAAGCAATGACACCTGAACAATTGGAAGGTTATAAAAAAATGGGAGAACAATTATATGGAAACATTAATTTTGAAGATAGTAAGATTGTAAATAATATGCTTGTTCCAGCTGAAGAAGCAGTTGCTTACGTAGAAGAAGGAATTAAATCAGGGCTTTTACCTGAAGATTTGGATGAAAATGAAGTAATTCTTTTAACAAATACATACGGAGAAAAATGGTATTTAAGATATGGATTTAAACAAGAAGAAGTTCCAGAACCTGGTTTAAGTCTTGGTGCAAAAGAAAATCTTGAAAAACTAATAAAAGCAAAAATAGAAAAAGAACAATTTAAGTAATTTAAGTTTATTGTAATAAATGAAAAATAAGTTACTTTTTTCTTTAATTATTTTAAATATAGCTATGATATTAATATCAGGCATTATTATATTTAAGGAATATTTAATTAATCATACAAAAATAATATAAATATTATGTTAAACATAAATAAATGTCTAAAGATACCCGAAAAAATTTATATACAGTTATGGATAATACATACAAATACTCGTGTCCATACAGAAATTCTACTTATCATACTATAAACAATGGTGTTAATTGCTTATGCACTAAATACAATGGAAGCCTAAATAAAAGCACGAGTGAAAAAGTATTTATAAATGGAAAAAAATAAATTTTGAAGTGTAACGATTATAAAATAACATATTTTATAATTATATGGAACAGGATTTTTTATCACCAATAAAATATTTTTAAGACGATAAAATTTGTTTTTTATTTAAAGTATAAATTTTAAATAAAAAATGACAGAAGTTGGATTTATAATATTAAGACACGTTATTAATGAATTAACAAATAAATACTGGATAAAATGTGTTGATTCTATTAGACAATACTATCCAGAAAATAATATTCTTATTATCGATGATAATAGTAATTATGATTTTATAACTGATAAAAAATTATATAAAACCACAATTATAAATAGTGAATTTCATAAAAGAGCAGAATTATTACCGTATTATTATTATTTACATAATAAACTATTTGATGTAGCTGTAATAATACATGATTCTGTATTTATAAATAAATATATAGATATGAGTGTAAATAAATATAAATTTTTATGGGAGTTTGAACATCATTGGGACCAAATAGAAGATGAGACACGTATGATAGATATTTTTAACGATTTAGAATTGAAAGAATTTTATGCAAACAAACATTTATGGAAAGGATGTTTTGGAGCTATGTCTATAATTACACACGATTATTTAACTTATATTAATACTAAATATGATATTAGCAAATTATTAGATTTAGTATTAAATAGATATAATCGTATCAGTTTTGAAAGAGTTATTGCTTGTCTATTACAAAAAAATTCTCCTATGGAAAAATCATTATTAGGAAATATAAATAATGATTACTCATATGGTATAGATTTTGACCAATGTAATGATTATTATAATAAATATTATCCAATAACGAAATGTTGGACAGGTAGATAATCAATTTTTGAAATGTAAAAATTCAAGTTGTATTAAAATCATCAACGTATTATTATGAAATATAACATCATATTTTTTCTTGGTGGATGTATATTGTAATTAATATTATTAGTCCAGTTTATATTCACCGTTTACACAAGCAGTATATTTATAAGATAATTTTTTAAACAAAATCTAAATTATAGTCACTTGAAGGTTATGAAAAATAAGTATAAACTATAAAATTTATATAAATTATACTTTTATATAAATTTTAAGCATTTATAATAAAAACTTTGAAATGTTAAAAAATACAAAAAAATTTCAATCTGTATATATAAAAAATTATATTAAACATAATTCAGTTTGCAAAATAAAAAATTTAATTGATGATACATCATTAATTAAATCTAATGAAATTAAAAACATTAATTTTCAAAATCCGCATGATATGAATGCATTAGTTTGTCTATACAATAGTATTTTTTTATCTTCTTGTATATCAAAAAATGAACAAGATGGTATCTTACAGTTAAAAAATATTACAAAATGGGTTAAAAATACAGAACATATAAAAATTGATAGCATAAATGGTATAGTATATATCTTAAATATATTAAAAAATATCAAAGTAATTATTAAATTTTCAAACGATGATTCAAATGAAAGTTATGATGATATAATATATGAATATTTTATAGGAATATATCAAATAAATAGGTTACGATATACAGTACCTAATTTTGTATATACTTTTGGTATATTTAAATGTAATATTGATAAAAATAATAAGTTTTGCACTCGTAGTGATAAAACTACTTATCCATTTATTTTAATGGAATATATAGAAGGAGATAATATAAGGAAATTATTAAAAAATAAACTGCAGTTCTCTGAATACTTAGGAATATTTATACAACTATTAATTGCTTTAGAAGTAGCACAAAGAACTATTGACTTTACACATTTTGACTTACATACTAATAATGTGATGTGCAAACCTTTGAAATCCGATATTCATTATAATGTTCCACTAGATGACCGTTTATATAAAGTTACTTGTATAAAATATTTACCGGTTTGCATAGATTTTGGTATGTCTACTGTAAAACATAAAAAAAAAATATTATGTTCATATTCACCAGATGCAGAAATAACAAACTGTATGATACAAGGAATAGATATGTATACTTTTCTATGTGAAAGTTTATTTTTCACAAAAGAGAATAAAGTTAAAAAAGAAATTTTAAATTTATTCTCTTTTTACGGAGACAACGATCCTTATAAATTAATAGAATCAAACGGAGAAAATATAGATGTAGCATTGGAAGAATATTTTGAAAAAGCATATTATTCTAAAATAGCAGTTAAAACTCCTTTAGAATTTTTACAATGGATACTAAATAATCCTAATTATAAAAATATAAGTTCTAACTACATAAAAATAGAAGAAAGAAAAATATTTAAATCTCTCACATTTTCTTTATGTGATTTTACTTATAGTAAAATCTTTAATAAACCTTTTAATTATGATAGTATTTACAGTTTAATAAAAAATTGTATAAAATATGAAAACAGTTACATTTTTAATAAATATAATATTTATTTAACTGAAGGTCTTTTAAAGTCTATAGGTTTACCCAATCAAAAATATATAAATCAAGATGGATATGAAAAAAGTTTGATAGAAAATGATAAAAAAATGTTATCTGAATACAATACTATACATATACCAAATATTGAACATATTAGAAAATACTCTGAATTAATTTTAAATATAAAAATAGATTCTACTTTTGTAAAAAATCCTGAATATCTTATAAAAGTAATTAAAGTTTATACTGAACATATAAACTTTTTAAAAAAATTAAAACCTTATTTACAGTTTTTATATATGATTAATGAATTAAATTTAAACAAAATATACGAAACTTTTATATTAAACTTTAAGTCATCTGATATTTATAAAATTTATATAGAAAATAAAGATATGATAATAAAAACTAAAAGATGGATGAACACATTGATACAAACAATTAAATAAACTTACATTGCAAGTAATTAGAAGATTTATAAATTAAATTAAATTTAATTTATAAAAAAAGTTATGTTTGACTATTTAACTTTCTTCAGGTAAAGAATCTTGACAGATTACACACATACCAGAAATAGAATACTCACGTTTATTAATATCCTTGATAAATGTTTCCGGAATAATAAAATTATCACAATAAGGGCATTTTCCACGTGCAATATTAATTGCATAACACGGGAAAATCGTAAATGCTGGCTTACATAAATCAGGCATTTTTAACGGTGATAATTTTTTAATAATATCTTCAGAAATTTTAACTTGACTACCGTCAGTAATTCGGTAATAACTCATTATGTTAATCTTTTTAACAGTAGTTTAAATATTCAATTTTTAATGTGTTAATTTAATTAACATAATATTCATTTCTTTTAAATTTCGATTTAAAATGATCTAAATTAGAGTTCCATAATACCGATTTAATAGGATTATTAGTATGTACAAACCACTCAGCGCTCATTTTATCAAAAAGGGATGAAGTGTCTAAACTTTTAATATATTTTGCGGTAGCCCACCAAAAATTGCCGGAAAAATGTGGAAGAGGCCATTCAGAATAATCACATCCAACTACATCATTGCAATCAAGTAATTTAAGGCAATTTTTATACTTTTCACATAAAAAATATAACATATAATTAGTCCAGTCTAATACTGGTTCATATCTGTAGTCATTTTTTGTATAAGAAATTCCTTTTGTATGTACGTATAAAATTTTGGTGTTTGGTGTATGCATGCTAAATTGATGAAGAAGACGTAAAGTAGGTAATTCAAAATCTAAAGGATTATCTGACGAATGAGATAATACAATTCTTGGATCAATATTGTTATAACTAGAATCAAGTTTTAATCCAATATTATTAATAAAAATAATTTCTAACTCTTTTATTTTTAAAACAGCATCTAAAACTAAATCTAATCTTTCAGTTCCGCTTGAAGCTATATGACATGAATGAATAAAACAAACAATTTTAGGTTTCAAAACTTTTTCTAAAGTAGGAAAAAAACTTTGTTCTAATATTTTTTGTTTAGCTTCTTTAATATAAGGAAGACGTGTCTCCCATAAATTCATTTTAATAGCTTCATTCATTATATTGTAAGATGCCTCAAAATCATCCATATCAAGTTGTACAAAAGCCATAGGATCCACTATTTCATTAATATTAGGACATCCCCAATAAAAACATAAACTTTCACACATTATAGGTTCCCACATTTTTTCAGTAACAAAATTATGTTCAACATTATTTTCGCACATAAAATAATATTTATAAGGTATTATAGCTTTTTCTTTATCAAAAGATGGTTGTGCACTACCTTTATATGACTTAAATCCTAAGTTATTATCTTCATTATAAATATGAACATAAAAGTCTTTTGACTCTAAGTATTTTAAAAAGTCTATTCGTTTTTTATGACCAGGATCAAAATATTTAGAGCTACAAATAGATGAAACTAATTCTAACGTTTTAAGATTACTCATTGATGTATTTTTAATTTCATCATATGTCATATTAAGTTGCCAAAAAACAGTATTTACAAATAAATCATGAGATCTAACTTGTAAAAATTTTCTAGGATCTGGTTTCGCCCACTCACCCCAAGTTTTAACACCCCATTTTTGTTCGTCTGCATAACACCAAGGTTCCATATGATAAACAATCGTTTTTTCAGGTTCGTATTTGTCTCCAAATTGAGGTTTATTTATAATAATATAATAATCAATATCAGTATCTGTCCATGTAATTTCTAAATTATTCCATTTATAATTTCCTCTTGTCATTTTTAACCATTCTTTACATAAATCTTTTGATGAACACCAGTTACAAATCATTTTTACTCGTGTAGGTGGTTTATGTAATTTTTTAACATATAAACCACCTGGTGAATACACATAAGGACTCTTAATTAATGGAAATTTAACATATGATTTTAAATATCCAATTGAATTAAAAGCAACGCAATTAAGTTCATTTAGTGCATATGTTTTCATATCTTCAATATTTTTGTTTTCAATTCGTTTAATATCATTACCACCAGAGTCAAGCCCTTCGTAAAAGTCCCATATTTTTTTATCTATTTTATTATTGATACAATAACCCCACGGAGGATTACAATTATTATTTGAAGTCAGCCTTGTATCCCATATACAAGGATAAAAAGCTTTGTAATTTACACATTTATTTTTTAAAGCATATTGTCTAGCAAAATAAGCACCCCACCAAGAAAAGGTAGAATTTGGAATAATTGCTCCTCCCCAACATTGACTCATTAAACCATATATTACTGATATATTTGTCTCTTTGCAAATACGTAAATTTATATTATAACATTGTTTTATCATAGTTTCTGCAACTTCAGGTTCATCTGAAAAAAGTATTACATTTGCATTAAGAGGAATTGAATTTATTTTTTTATAATAAAAATCAGCTGTAATATGATTTAAATTATTATGATTTTTAAAATCACCCAATCTTACATGAATAAACCAACTATTTTTCTTATCATCATCACTTTCTAAACCATATTCTAAATATTTATCATATCCTTTTAAGATTGGATGTATTCCATCTTTAGGTACATATTGATAATTTTGACGATATCCATTTACAACAATATTTTTATATTTGTTTACATTTTCAGACAAGTCATTATAAACATAATGTTCTAAATTATTTTCTAATATATTATGAATATTATGCTGTTCATCCTCTATAATACGAACATTTGGGAACATATTAAAAAATTCACTAACATTATGAAGCACATTATTATTTATAGAATGTCTATAAAATACAAGTTCATATCCCATTTTTTTAGCTAAATCAAGAGCAGCTGCTGTTTGGAATAATCTATTTCCAATACCTCCACATAAGTAAGGAGATACCCAGTACGAGTCCGATACAAACAAATCACATTTTTGTGCTACTGCTATTAAATCATTTACTTCTCTTTCTAGTTGATGTGTAGACAAAGATTCTTTACACATATAATTTTTTTTTACGTATATTCCGTCGCCATACCTTGATATATACTGACTGTTTGTAAATTCAGGTTTTATTGCAAATTTCAAAAATCCAAGTGTATTAAATGCAATACAATTTTTATATTTAGAAGCTTCTATCATTATTTCATTTACTGATTTTTTTCCAACACATTTAATATCACCATCACCAGAATCAACACCTTCATGAAATACCCATTCATTTTTATCAACTTTTGGTTCAATATTTAAACTTGAATAATCTTTTTGAATATTAGTATCTACATTTGAGTTAGAATTTTCAACCCATTCAGAAAATACAATATGAGGTTGACTATTATATAATTTTAATTCAGGTACAATTTTTATTAAATAGTCAATACCATGTTTTATACTATTTGTTTTAATATACTCCAAAAGTTTTTTTGCACCTGATTGTGTTATAATATAAGAATAAAATCCACCTATATACAATTGACAATTTAACTTATGTATTGAACCTTTTTCAAGGCATTTATGTTGTTCATCTTTATCTTTATTATATACATGATATCCTAAAAATAATACATCAACTCCTTCTAAATTACATTTTGCCTCTTCCCATTTTTCTTTAAATCCATCGCATAATTTTATATCATCTTCAAAAATTGTATAATAATCACATTTTGAATCTACTAACTGTTTCCATAAAGTATAATGACTCAAAGCACATCCAATAAATCCTCGTCGAGATCCAAAATCATTACCCATAAATAATGTATTAATATCATCTGTTAATTCTAACTGTTTTCCATCAATACCTTCAAAAAACTCATAATAGGGGTCTCCGCCCATACCTGCTTTTTCAAATTCATTTTCAGTTTGTTCTTTACGATCAGTACGATGTAATAAATTAATAATAAAAGTACTATTTGAAGAATTACTTGTTAATAAAGTATTATTAAATTGCAAAGTATTATTTAATGCATATGCATTAATTCCAGATTTATCAGAAGTTAATTTTCCTGTATGCAAACAACATACTTTGTTGAAAAACGCACTTTTATATCCTTTATCAAAATATTTATCAGCATAATCTCGTTCAAAAAAAGTATTTGAAGAATCATAATTACCTAAAGTTATTATAACACTTACTCTAATCATAGATGGTCTAAAACTATAATGAGGCCAATATGCACAATTTATTCCTTGTACTTTATCTGATTTTTCATGCAAAATGAATTCCGGCTGTCCTTCTAATGCTATACCTCCATTTATTAAATAACCACTATATGTTTCAGCATAATTACGGTTATATAAAATTTGATGAATATTTAAGTTTTCATTATTTGTAAGAAAATCAACCGATTTTTGAACATAACAATCTTTATTAAAAAATAACCAATCATCTTCCATATGAATCCAAAATTTAGGATTTAGTTCTTTAATTTTATTATAAATTAAATTCATACTAGTTCTATGACCTTTTTCAGCATTGCGTTTCATATAAAAATCAATAAAAGGAAACAAAGTTTTCATTTTAGTTCTATCACGTTGACATGAATTATCATCAACACAATAAAAATAATCTATCTTATTTATATCAGTCCACATATGTAATAGTGAATTAATAGTTTTTTCAAAAAGATCAAAACGTTTACATGTTGTAAACGTAATAATTACGTTTACAGGAGTTTTATTTACATAAGTTTTATTCATCAATTCTGTAGAAATTAAAGCAGGTGTTGAACCTATAAGTGGTTTATATTTATCTATTAATTTATCTATTACTTTTAACTGACTTTCTTCTAAATTAACTCGTTTATCTTTTACCATATTCAAATAATTAATACAGTTATTTAAAAAATTTAAATCATCCGGTAGTTCATTTATACAAAATTGCATATTGTGTATCAAATTACGAATCCACCATTCACTTACATATGAAGATTTATATTTAAAAATACACTCAAACATTTTAGCAGATGTTTTTAAATTGTTTGTGCTTTCTCCTACAATAATCATATAATAAGGCAATAAAAACTCATAAATTATTTTATTTGCAAATAATTTTTCACTAAGTGTTGATGGATCATACTGATTTTCATAAAATTTTTGTATAACAGTATAATACCCGTAAGAAACTGTACTCATATTACGTATACAATAGTATTTTATTAATTCATAAAAACATTCTAGACGATTACTATCATATTTATTAGACTCAATAAGATAATATATACCTTCTTCAGGTTTTTTTAATTCTTCGTATTGAAGATAAATATCTAAACAAGACACATATTTTTCTTGAGACCACATAGACAAAGATAATCCTTTTTTAAAAATTTCAATTGACTTTTCTTTTTTATTGCACCATTTATAACTACAAGCACAGTAAAAAATATAACGATTATATAAACTATCTTTTTCAATTAAAGCCTTTTCTGACGCCTTTTCTAATATTAATGCATCATCCAAATATTTATTTGGATTTTTACTTCTATTTCCACTTTTACCAGAGCTAAAAAAATAATTACCAATAACATCAATTGTGGCATCACATGACTCTAAACATTCAGCATATTCATGCAATACACCTCTATAACACCATTTTTTATTCATATTAAATAATTGAGGTCTTGAATATGTAACACTGTTATCTCCAAAAATAAATTTATATGAATCACCTATAAGGTTATCAGGTAAATTAAAATTACCATGAATTTCATCATCTGCATCCCAAACAAAAGCATAATCTGCTTTTTTGTAGGCACCTTCAAATGCTTTTGTTCTATTATACCCAAAATCACGCCAAGGTTCTTCTTGAAGTGTTCCTTTTACACCTTTTTGTGAAAAAAAATCTATTATAATTTCTTTTGTTTTATCAGTTGAACCTGTATCGCTTATAAACCAAGTGTCAAATTTAATGTACTTCCATAAATGTTCTAGTGTGTTTGCAATAATATGAGACTCATTTTTTACAATCATAGTAAGACATATTGTTTTTTTAGACATTTTTATATTAATAAAAATGTGTTTAGATTAATATAAATTATGTTTTCTATAAATAAATGAAAATTATAGAAAACATTAATAAATTGTCAGTAAAATATCCTGACTTAGTTAACCTATTTTTTTTAATTGTATTCCTAATTGTATTTACTCTAATTTTTATAAATATAAAATCTGAAACTTACACAGAATTTGAGTCTAAAAATAAAATGACAAGTGAAACGACTCCTCGTATAGTTCAACAACGATCAGATTGTAAATGTTTATGTTCTGGTTCAATGGGAACAGTTAATACATGTATTAATAAAAAACAAACATTGATAAATTACAAAAATGGGTTAAATGAAAATGCAAATTTTGCAGAACTTCAAAAAAAAATTGGAGGTCCAGTATGGAAAAATAATACATATTTTGATTATTATTAAAAACAATATTGTTTTAATAATAAATGAGAATTTATAATACCTCCTGTGGATCAAAATGCACTAAAGGAGAAAAAGGTGCTAAAGGAGAAAAAGGAGAAAAAGGAGAAAAAGGAGAAAAAGGAGAAGTAGTTGCTCAAGTAGCTCCAGTAACTGCAGGATATACTACAGGATCTACAGTATATGCTCCAGTAACTGCAGGATATACTACAGGATCTACAGTATATACTGTATCTATAGGAGCTATTGGAGATACAGGAAACACAGGAGCTACAGGAAACACAGGAGCTACAGGAAACACAGGAAACACAGGAGCTACAGGGGCTATAGGAAAAGCAGGGGCTACAGGAAACACAGGGGCTACAGGAAACACAGGGGCTACAGGAGATAAAGGACCAACAGGAGATAAAGGACCAACAGGAGATAAAGGACCAACAGGAGATAAAGGACCAGAAGGTGGATATACAGGATATACAGGAGCTACAGGAGATAAAGGAGATAAAGGAGATAAAGGGGATCAAGGTATTCCAGGCGGTGAAAACGGATCAACAGGAAACACAGGAGCTACAGGAGAAAAAGGAGCTACAGGAAACACAGGAGAAAAAGGATCTACAGGAAACACAGGGGCTACAGGAAACACAGGAGATAAAGGAGCTACAGGAAACACAGGAGCTACAGGAGATAAAGGTCCAGTTGGTGTAACTGGAGATACTGGATCTACTGGAGCTACAGGAAACACAGGAGCTACAGGAGATAAAGGTCCAGTTGGTGTAACTGGAGATACTGGATCTACTGGAGC
>Ga0207938_1000176_pt1 | contig 11260 bp, 10 predicted proteins | sample LakMenEpi15Mar12_FD_150671 | JGI IMG/M metagenome (GOLD analysis project Ga0207938, IMG submission 150671) | Freshwater microbial communities from Lake Mendota, WI - 05MAR2012 deep hole epilimnion (SPAdes) | ecosystem: Environmental > Aquatic > Freshwater > Lake > Epilimnion/Euphotic zone ...
AGACAATAATGCACCAATTACAGTATGTATCAACGGTACGTGCTCTATGTTTAACAAAATGACAGCTGAAGATATCACCCAGCACCGCGAAGAATACTATATTCAGTATCTTCCTGTTAAAATTGAAGAGACTATTGAGAAAAAGATGTTTGCAGTCCTGAAAAATCCCCGCAACGTATGTGTATATAAGGAGCCTAAAGAGTACGATGCCGATTTGGAAAAGTTGGCTTCTCATATTAATGAGAATAATCGCGATAGTATTCTTGAAAAGATGATAAATAAGTACAAGGACTATGTCAGAGATTACTATCACACAGGAGGGTATGAGATGTTTGATATATTGATGAAGGAGTTCAGCGTCTTCGTTCAAAAACATATGAAGTACGAGATAACGAGGGAGGATTTTGAAGAGGAAGAAGTAGAAATCTACGACGCCATCGCTGATATGTAAGTAAGTATATCCTGTATCCCCGACTCACTTATATTATATGTATATCTATTTTTTAACTTTTTAACTTTTTAACTTTTTAACTTTTTAACTTTTTAACTTTTTAACTTTTTAACTTTTTAACTTTTTAACTTTAAGAGTCCTAATATGTGTTCTATTAAATTGCTAAAAATATAAAAAATGACGATATGACATACAACCTTATAGATAAGCCCTTAAATACTGCACAACAGGACAGCGACCCGCCCTTACCGAAAAAGTACTAATAGTTCTGTGCGCGAGATGTCGTCGGTTAATCTGATGGATATAATTACTACTGAATATTCATTAGGTATCAAGATTTTGACAAATAACAAAGCTCATACTACAGCCTGTATCAACGGTGTATGCCAGACGTTTAATAAGATGACAGCTGAGGAAAATACCAAGCATCGCGAAGAATATTATTTGTGGTATCTTCCTGAACAAATAGAGAATACAATTTATAACAAGGTATTCTCTATGTTAAAGAATCCACAAAATGTTAATGTATATAAGGAGCCTGAAGAGTATGAAGCTGATTTGGAGAAATTAGCGATGAAGATAAATAAGAACGGTTGCTATGATAATATTATGGCAAAAATGGTAAATCTATATGAAGAAAATGGAAGGGAGTTTGATATGTCTCGCAATAGCACATCAAGCTGTTATATATTTGGCATATTGATGAAAGAGTGCTATGACTTCCTAAAAAATCATATGAAGCGCGAAATAACAAAGAAGGATTACGACACCGAAGACGAAGATATTGACAGTATGATTGTAAAATATAAATGGTCGTGTAGGGGCTATTAGTAATAAAAATTGATGAACCGATAGGTATATACTTAATACAACCGCACCGAGATGGACGAGATGGTTATGACAGCTACTGAGAATTTTACAAAGATACTATCAACCAAAGATATAAAGGAAAAATATAACAAGGAGTTATATTGGGGAGGTAATGGCGTAGGCGATAGATGGGCTAAAAAGAAGTTCAATTATAGCGTCGTATATGCAAAGAAGCAACCGGCTTTGTATAGTGAAAATGATGATGATGAAATACCACCGGAAGTTCTCAGCCAATTTTTACAAACTAACAAAGAAAATGCAGGTATAATTGGGATATTCGTACATTCAAGGAGAACAAATATACAGCGAAGGCCTATTTGTAGTAATATAAAGAAGGCAATCACAAGTTCGCCTTGTGTCGTATGCGGAACACACGATACGATATGCGATCACAAAAATGACCTATATAATGATGCCCGCGTCTTAAGTACAGAAACGCAGGTAATGAGTGATTTTCAGCCGCTATGTAATCACTGTAATTTACAAAAAAGACAGGTTTGCAAAACCGAAGAACAAACAGGGAAATTATATTCGGCCAAAAATATACAGAGATATCGGGTTTATAATTTTGAGTTCCCTTGGGAAAAGAAGGAGTATAATAAAAACGACATAAATTGTAAAAATGCCACATTCTGGTTTGACCCTGTAGAATTTGAAGATAATATTCAATCCTATTCGCGCTATGTCATTCCTATTATTGACGAGATAAAGCGTAAGGTAAAGGCCAATAAGCTCAAAGTAATACATTAAAAGCGCATAATACTTACGCGAATAGCTTCATAATCTTCTCAAAATATTCGGTTGATATTTCACAGCCTTTAAATTTTCGCCCTGTATTTTTACAGGCTACGGCTGTCGTTCCTCCGCCCAAAAATGTATCTAAGACTACATCGTTTTCCTTTGAATGTTTCTTAATTAATTCCTCAAATAAGCTTAGGCTTTTTTGCGTCGGGTGAAATCTATTCTTGCCGCCTTGAAGCGGGAACATATATATGCCATTATCATATTTACTATTGAATGTCGGCTTCGCCCCTTTTATACCTAACAAAGCAATTTCGCGACAATTTGTTAGATAATTGACGCCCGAGTTTAAAGGCTGGGGGTTCGTTTTTATCCATTCAATAAAACGGATTTGCTTGAACTTGTATTTTTCCATAAGCTCTTTTAGAAAGGAAATTTTCCATAAATCAAAGAATATAATTATAGTCCCGCCGTTCTTCAATTTTTTATAATATTCGCATATGAACTTTTCCAACATTTCCATATTAAACTCGCTATCCCAGAGACCGTAGTCGGTTTTAACGCCATATTTCTTGCCATATATAGTCCCATATTTCATATAATTATCCTTCTTGTCGTCATTTAATATGCTGTTTTCCGTTTTGTATTTCTCCCACTCTTCTTCGGTTTTTACAAACTCTATATTATTTTCTTCATTATGCTTAATCTTATTATAATGAGCGTTCATTCCTGTTTCTTTTGAAATAATGTATGGCGGGTCTGTTAGTATCAAATCCACAGAACCATCTAGAATAGTTGATAAATATTCTAAGCCATCTACGTTTTTAATTTCAAAAACTTCAGAGCTTTCCGCCATTATATCTATATCTATATCTATATCTATAATAATCAATAGTATTATAAATATTAAAGAGAATCAATTTTTAATCCCTTCAATTTATTTCCAGATATCACATAATCAATAAAGTTAAAAAATATATAATAATATATGCTACGCATTCTACAATTGTCTTCATTTCTATATAGAGAGTGATAGCGTATCTCTTGGTGTATCTTGGTTCCCTTTTGGCTATTCTCTATAATTATTATAAATATAAGGATATTACCTTAGCAGTTCTTGAGACACTAGAATATTCTTATTTTTCAATTTTAAAATTTGAGTACATCTCTTGATTTATTTTGTAATTTCTAAAAAACTTTTGAAAATTTAGAAAAAACAGAAAGATGTACTCAAATTTTAATTTTCAATTTTTATAAATATTTGGTTGCTTTTAGATATCGGTAGATTATCCAAGTAATTATTGAGATGCTTGAATATTCTAAAATAAAAAATGATTATTATAATATATAAGATTGTACTGTTATATATACCTATTATATGGCTGAAACAAATAGTGATACTGGTAATGAATGTTCTATATGCTTAGAATCATTTGATAATGATGAAAATAAAGCTGTAATTTTTAATTGCGATACTTGCACAACTAAACTATGTTCGGTATGCTATGATAAAATATCAATTCAACATTACAAGCACGAAAATAACTCTGTAGTATATAAGACAAAATGCCCTTATTGCTGTAATATGACTGAAAAAAAAATTGAGGATTTTAATATAAATCAATTAAGGGTTCTATTGTTAGATAGTATAGCTCACCAAGCTGTATTTGCCGAGGTTGTTATGGATATAAAAGTTAATATCTATAAAAAACACACGAAGTTTTGCAATAATTTGAAGCGGTTAATTATTCCAGCTACTAATCTACTTGGTCAAGAACCTTTGATATAGAGAGCTATAGCTTTGATTATCTATATTCTCTATAATTATTATAAATATAAGGATATTACCTTAGCAGTTCTTGAGACACTAGAATATTCTTATTTTTTCAATTTTAAAATTTGAGTACATCTCTTGATTTATTTTGTAATTTCTAAAAAACTTTTGAAAATTTAGAAAAAACAGAAAGATGTACTCAAATTTTAATTTTCAATTTTTATAAATATCTGGTTGCGTTTAGATATCATCATATATGTTCTAAAAAAATATTGAAGATAAAAAAAATGACTAGATATTTTTATTATTTTGCTCACATAAAAGCTTGTAGCAATCCAAAGACTTAGCAAGCCCCCTATGTCATCAATTACTCTTATGGATATTATCAACACAGAAGCTTCTATTGGCGAAAAGATATTTAGCAATAACAAAGAACATATTATTGCGCTTATCAGCAATACTTGCACCGCATTTAATAAAATTACAAAGGAAGAACTTGAAAAGCATCGTGAGAAATATTTTGTAGTAAGTGGCTTTTGTAAAAAGATAGAAGAATCTATGAAAAGGCTTACTTATGGCTATCTCGGGTTTAACAGTAAAAGATATGAATCATATGTTGAAAAAGAGTATGTAGATTATTATATCAACGGTTCTAATATTGATAGAGCCGCATATGGTTCTAAGTATCAAGAGGCGATAAATGCGTTTGGAGAGGAAATCAATAAAAGCATTTATCGTGATAATATTCTTCAACAAATTATAAAAGAATTCAAAAATTATGTTGTGCTTAGTAATCGTTATATATCGCAAGAATTCTTCAACGTGTTATATAGAACGATGACGATAAATTACTATGTATTCATAAAATACTGTATGAAATACATATTTACCAAAAAAGATTTTGAAGGCGAAGAACAACTTATTACTATGCTAAACAAGATATTTAATGTAGATATCATAGCATAAAGCTACATCATAAAATATGCACAATAATATTAATATTTTTCATTTTTATTCCCTTCAATTTTTATAAATATTTGGTTGCTTTTAGATACACCACAATATCTATATAATAATACTGAAAAATATAAAAATTGACAATGTATAAATACCTATTATTACAAAGCCTGTATAGAAAACCGGATAAGCCTTAAACAACTAATTGATAACAGCGCGAGCCTGGTATGACCGCAATTTCTCTTATGGATATTATTGACACCGAAGCTTCGCTGGGCGAAAAGATATTTGGCGATAACAAAGCATATACTATTGTGTGCATCAACAATACTTGTTTGGCATTTAATAAAATTACGAGGGACGAGATAGAAAAGCGCCGTGAGGAATATTATTGCGAGCATATTCCTAAAAAAATTGAAGAAGCTATGAAAATGTTTACTTATTCGGAGCTTGGGATTACAACTAAAAAATATATGAAACTTATCCCCATTAAATATCGCAACAATTATATGAACTTTTCTAATATGGATAGAGAACATTATCTATCTATATATGAATCAACTATAGATGCTCTTGGAGAGAAAATAAATAATAGCATTTATTACGAGAATATTCTTAGGCAAATGATAAAACAATTCAAATATTATATTATACTTAGTAATAATAATAATTATATATGGTACGGATTATATGGTAATCTTTATAAAAAAATGATGATAGAGCACTATGTATTTATAATATCTAAAATGAATTATGTATTGAAGAAAAAAGATTTTGAAGGAGAAGAACATCTTATTGCAATGTTGCAGAATCTATTCACAGAAGAACTCATAGAAATCATAGAGTAGCGAATCTATATCTATAATTCCAAGTATTTATTTAGATATTTTTCTAATTTCCTATTTAATCTGCTATTAAATCCTTCAAAACTGTTCGCATATTTATAATCTCTTTCCTCTTCAATATCAGTACTAATATCCTCAAAGAAACTCCTTATATAGTTAGGATAAGTTTCCTCTCTCTCTTCTATCTCTTGGATTATCTTATCTAATATTTTTATAGGATTCTCTTTCCATAGCTTCTCGTCCTTTTTAATAAGTAAATCATAATAATTGTATATATCGCCGTGATTATCTTGGTAATGACTGTATAACGCGTGATATATTTCTTTTTTCAATTCATCTCGTAGCATTTTATCCCATTTCCATACAATTTTAATATAACTATTATCATCTAGCAAGAAGCAATATGTAATAATCTCCTTGTTATCATATCTATCCTTGTCATTTTCAAAATCCGGATTATATATAAGGAACCTCTCAAATAATATCTCTATCATTATATCCCAAAAGTTCAATTGAGATATATTGGATTTTAGTATAATATGAATCACAGAATCCTTGTTATTTCCTATGATTGGAAAGTTCCTCTTGTATATTGAGAAATAATTGTGCGAGCTTTTTAATCTAATATATTTGAAGATGTTCCATTTAACATTTTTATACTTCTTAATACTGCATTTATTTACGATATTGCGAATATTTGTAATACTATTGAATAACTCCTGTTCCTTATTATCCGCGTTATCCTTGTTATGAAAGAAGTCTGTAATATTATACAAGTCCATCGGTGTTATCCCTGAATATCTTTTGGATACGAACAATTCTATTAAATATGCCAAAATTATTGATTCATACACCGACAATTCACCCAGCTTATCGCATTTTATCTTATCCTGAACCTTCTTAATAGCCTTGTAGATTATATCGTGATAATGGATATAAAAGGCCTTATCTGATATTTTGCATAATGGTATGTTTTCAAGGCTTTCTTTCTTATTTTTATAACTATCCAAATATTCCCAGAAATCATATACTCCGTACGATACTATTCTTTTCATTGATATTATCCAAAGTATTACAAATAAATGCGATTTACTATCAACGGCCGTAGCCTCCTTTTTCTTAATAATATCTATAACAATATTATAATAATATGTTAGGTATTTGATACAGTGATATCCCCAATCAACTCCTTCAACCCTTTTCTGCTTTTTTAAGCCTATCTTCCATTCTTCTATAATGCTGTTATAAGTTATATTATTCGCCTCCAATATTTTTATTATTTTGTCCTTGCTAACTATATCCTGGATTTTTTCCAATCTTATATTTTTTGATATCGGCGGAATATTGCAGTCATATCCGCATTTTATAAACAGCTTGTGGATATCATCTTTATTTTTATTCAAATCAAAGTAGATTTGTTTTTTAGCTCTCGTCAAAGCTACGTGGATATACGAATCGTAAACCAATCCCTTCTCCTTATTACTTAGAAGTTTCAGAGATGATTCGGTTAATGATAATACAAATACTACATTTCTTCCGTCGCCCTTAGAAGAGCGAATAGACATAATACGCGTCGCCTCTATTGAATCCTTCGTGTTTATTACAGCACCTTCAGTATGCTTGTGTAGATACGCATATCTCGTATATTTTTTATCATATTTTTTAACCCAATAATCTTGTATTTTAGATTCTAGCTCTGAAGCTATAGTATTTGATTTCATAATCGGGAATATAATTAGAAAGTCATTAGGCAAGTACCCATTCGTTTCTACTTCGTAATTGTAATAGCCCATAATTTTATTACAGTAGATAGTGATTTTTTCGGCCATTATTTTATCATCACCATAAATCCTCGGCAGGTCGTCCATAATTTTTATAGGCTCAGTATTGACCGTTTTAACTATATCATCGTCGCAAACAATAGGCGGCAAGTCGTGTTTTTTAAATGCACACAATCTATTGATTTCGGCTTCCATATTTGAAACCTTGATGCGCCTGTTAATATTCACAGGTTCGCGGATATCTATTCGTATATTAGGTAGCCCCTCGCTTACTACGCTCGTTAAAAAATTGTTAGGATATTCCAGAGATTGCAATTTATCACCAACGACATTTACATAACACCCTGTATCATAAATTATCTTAGAAATAGCGTGTAAATAATTTACGGGCAAATCTTGAACTTCGTCTATCCATATCTCCGTCTCCTTGCTCAGCTGTATATATTGCCCGGCATATCTCATATATCCGTTCTTGATTTTTGTAGCCCCTTTCTCGGCGATGTTATCAACTATTCCCGAGAAATAATTTGCCCCGCTCTCTTTGGAATTGGCGAGATTAAAACAGAATGAATCTATCGTTCCTATAATAACAGTACATTCTCTACGGGAACTGGATTTTTTATTACAATACTTGATTACATAGTGCTTCTCGGTATTTTCCTCCGTATCATTTATAATATTTTCTATATGAAACACATTTTCCCCATTCGCATATCTGCTCTTTTGGTCTTGTAATTCCTCGTAAATCACCGTTTTTGCAGAATGCTGTTTGGTAAGAATAATATATGTCGTCTTATCAATATTATCACAGATAGATTTCCAGATTCCATATGTTTTGCCATTTCCCGCGCCCTGCTGATGGACGCTCAAAACCGATTTAATAGTATTATCGTCATCCCAGAAATCCCATATATTATCTGGTTTCATTTGTAAAAACCGTATCGTCTCATTTAATGTCTTGTACTCCTTTATTTCTATCATACTGCTCTTTATCTTTTTGAGTTCTATTTTGAATATCTTGTCGGCTATTTCCACGAGAATATACTCGTATGTTTTATTAAACGATTTGTATTTCCAATCATCCGTAAATATTAGTAGGAAATTATTGGAAGACAATTTATCTAATGTTATCCCAGTATTACCGTCAAGCAACCATATGATTTCTTTGCCAAACTTATTCCAATCATTAAATCTCTTAGTAATATCTTCCTCTGATATATATGAATGCTGAATCTCTAATGTCTGCTTATTATTCAATAGGATATCTGCTCTCCTACAAGTATTACTATTACTATTGCTGGGGGCACATAAAAATTTAACTTCGCGCATATCTTGCGGAAATAACCCCTCCATTTTATTATGCCATAACCCAGGCATTCATATAATAATATTTGATAATTATTATTTATATCAATATTATCATTTTTTACTACCAATATCTATGGTGCCTGTCTATAAAATAAAAAATAAAAAATTGATTTAATATATTGTTAGTAATTACCATAGCCATTAGAGACTCTCGGATACTCGCGGATACTCATAGAATATGTCTAACATTATTGATGTCATAAATACTGAGGAGGCTATTGGGCGTAAGATGATGATTGGCGGAGACAATATCAAGCAGATGGCGATATTGAGTGGCGTATCTAAGCTATTTAATAGGATTGTTAAGAATGATATAGAGCAGCACCGTAATAAATATATCAAACGGCAAATCCTCAAGAAGATTGATGTAATTATAACAAACAAGATGTATTCTATGATTAAAAATCAAGGTAATAAAAGGAATATTTACAAAACTCTTGAAGAATATGACGAGGATTTGCGCGAACTAGCGAAACAAATATATGTCAAGATATACGACGATATTATCAGCGATCTTAATATGGTTTATCGCGAATATATATTTGACGGAAGTATAACGAATAGCTGCTATGAAGCATATCTATTTGGTATAATGGAAAAAGAATATTCTAAGCTTATTGAATACCTTGAAAAAGATTTTGAGATACCACAGATACCACAGATATCTCAGATATCCCGGATATTCATATAAAGATTGTAATATCAATAATACTAAAATACTAATATTATAATGCTTATTCCTACGATTTTTAATACTTTCCCCGAGTGTATTCCAGAAAAGGGCATATTACACATCGGCGCCCATATGTGTGAAGAAAGAGCTCTATATAATACTATAAATATAGGGGATAATGACACATTATGGATTGAAGCTATTGGTGAAATTGTAGCATATGTAAAAAAAATTAATGAAAATATCAATATAGTTCAGGCTGTTATAACAGACAAGGACGACGAAGAATTGAGTTTTATGATAACTAACAATAAAGAATCGTCTTCTATTTTTAATTTTGGAACACACGCCATAGAACATCCTCACGTCTTTGAAATAGAAAGACGCCGATTAAAATCAATAACACTAAATACACTCTTTGAGCGAAATAATATACCACACGATAGATATGATTTTATTAACATAGATATCCAAGGAGCCGAATTGAAGGCTCTCAAAGGAGCTACGCACATTCTGCCGCATATCAAAGCGATATATGCAGAAGTTAATGAAAAGATGCTTTACGAAGGCGCCGGGCTCTTGCCCGAATTAGACAAATATCTAGCGACCTTTAATTTTAAAAGAGTTATCACAAATATGACACAGCACGGATGGGGCGACGCCTTATACATCAAAAACTATGCCATTCCTGCAAGTCCCTCCAGTCCTATCATAAATATGAATGATATAGACACTATGAACTATATGAATACCAATGATATTATTTAAGGGAAGCATAAAAATGTAATGTAATTAATATTCGGTGATGGGGTAATTTTGTAATATTCGTATTCGCTTTCTTTAACTGGTATAATATTTTCTAAAAATCTGCGATTATCGTAATAGCCTAAGATTTCTGTTTGTCTTTCATATATTTTATTGATTTCTCTTAATATATCTAGGTATATGGGCGATACTATTTTTTTGCTCTGTAATATCAACGGCGTTATTGTATCCGTTTGAGCATTATAATTAATTATTAATCGCGGTATATAAATAATAACTACATTATCAAGATGATATCTAGAATATAAATATTCGTCCATACAATAAGAAATATTATAGTAATTTATATAATTATAATAATTCATATAATAATCCTCATCATAATCAGAGCCTACATCAATATGTAGGCCTTCAACTAAACTGCCGACCTTCTGCAATTTATTATTAGCCTTTTCAATATCCTTTTCATATAAATCTGCTACAATCCCTAATATTTTATTCAATAAATCATAATTGAGAATATCAAGATAATTCTTTGCTGTAGCCATCACTATAGTTATTCTTAGTATTCTTAGTATTTTTATTATTTTTATTCATATATAATTATTCATATGTTGCGAGGTATTGTAAAAAATGACTTATGAAATAGCTATATTTTTTATAATTATGATATTTGAAATAGTAAATACTATTTTGTTATTGTGTAGCCTAATGTTAAACATCAAGATATTGAATATTACCCATAATATACAGAGCAAAAACAAGATACAAAACCCATCAGCATCATTAGCTGATATGGCTGCCGATATGATGAGTTGTGATAACTGCGATAGCTGCGGAGCTTGTGATAACTGCGATAGCCGCGGAGCTAACTGCGATAGCCGCGAAGCTAACCGCGATAGCTGTAAGGAGAATAATGTATCACAGCAAAATATCTATAAGACTGGAACAGATAATGAAAATGACAATATCAATTTATTAGGAAATAATCAGCAAGGAGAGTCAAGAGAATGGACTGAGATACAGATTAGCAAA
>Ga0207938_1000178_pt1 | contig 11233 bp, 10 predicted proteins | sample LakMenEpi15Mar12_FD_150671 | JGI IMG/M metagenome (GOLD analysis project Ga0207938, IMG submission 150671) | Freshwater microbial communities from Lake Mendota, WI - 05MAR2012 deep hole epilimnion (SPAdes) | ecosystem: Environmental > Aquatic > Freshwater > Lake > Epilimnion/Euphotic zone ...
CACCGATTATTCGCCAGAACCGGATCCGGAGTTTGTCCCATGGCAAGCACCTGACGACGTCGAAGAGCACGTCAGCGAAACCGAAGTCGTAGAACAAAGTGAACCTGTAGAAGCGTTATCTCCAGATGAAGATCCTGAAATCTCTGTGATCTCGTACGAGGAGAAGAACTGATGGCTGTTAAGTGGCCACGGTCAAATTCGACAACTGACGGCGGGTCGATGAACATCATTGATCACCTCACCGAACTAAGGATGCGGATCGTTCGGTCCATGCTTGCAATCGCTGTCGGCGCAACGGTCATCTTGATTTTTTATGATTTTGTTTTGGGATTCCTCACCCAGCCCTATCGAAATATTTGTGTGGCTCGGCCAGATTTCAATTGCGATGGTTCTCTCTATGCGCTCGGACCAATCGAAGGTCTCTCGGCCAGAATGCGAATCAGCGGGTACGGCGGCTTGATCATTGCACTTCCTGTGATTATGTGGCAGCTATGGCAATTCATTGTCCCAGCAATGAATAAAAAGGAAAAGAAGTACACCGTCCCTTTTATTCTCTCTTCGGTCGTGCTTTTTGTCTGCGGCGGTTACCTGGCCTATTGGACGCTCGATAAGGCGCTGGAGTTCCTGATTTCGTGGTCGGGCGAAGACGTCGAGCAGACCTACCAAATCTCTAAGTACATCAGTTTGGTTGCGTTAATGGTTTTGTCTTTTGGTATTGGCTTTTTGCTTCCAGTGTTATTGGTTTTCTTGCAGATTGTCGGTGTTATTACGCCACAGACACTGCTCAAGCAATGGCGGGTATCTGTGATGGTGATATTTGCCGTCGCAGCAGTGATAACCCCTAGCGGCGACCCAGTAAGCATGTTGGCTCTAGCAGTACCAATGACCTTATTGTTTTTGATAGCCGTGCTTATCGGGTTCATCGTGCAACGTCGACGACGGAAAAGCGGTGACAACGATGCAGACGACGACTAAGCGACGATGTCTAGTCAACAGCGCATAAATCTGACCAAGAATTACGATTTTGCGCTTGACCAGTTTCAGATTTCCGCTTTTGATGCAATTGATCTTGACGAAAGTGTTCTGGTGGCTGCGCCCACGGGTTCGGGTAAAACTGTTGTAGCCGAGTACGCGATAGGCATGGCGCGCCTGAAGGGCATGAGAGCGTTCTACACGGCTCCGATTAAGGCTCTTTCCAACCAGAAATATACCGAACTCGTTCAGCTTTACGGAGGCAACGAGGTCGGGTTGCTTACGGGCGACAACAGCATTAATCCAAATGCTCCAATCGTCGTTATGACTACAGAAGTGCTGCGAAACATGATCTATGCCAGATCATCTTCGATCGACAATCTCGGGGTTGTAGTGCTTGACGAGGTTCATTTCCTCCAAGATGCGTATAGAGGTCCGGTATGGGAAGAAGTGATCATTCACTTGGAGCCGACAGTACAACTCGTGTGTCTGTCGGCAACGGTTTCTAACGCCAATGAACTATGCGAATGGCTCACAACCGTTAGAGGACCGACGCGTCCGATCGTTGAAACTAAACGACCAATCGAGTTGGTAAACCACTACATGCTGGGAGACAAAGCGACGAGACAGATTCGGATGTTTGAAACTTTGGTTGGGGGTCAAGCCAATACCGCGATAACGCGACTGGATAACGACGTCTCCGGGCAGTCTAAGAAATCGCATCCGTACGGCTCTCGTGGCTCTTCGCGCGGAGGCCAACAAAACTCTCGCAATGGAAGGCTATTCACGCCATCACGAACCGAGGTTGTCGAACAGCTTCACACAAGTAACTTGCTTCCTGCCATTTATTTCATATTCAGTCGAAATCAGTGCAACGAAGCCGCTAAATCTTGTTTACAAGCCGGAATTCGACTGACCAATGACTACGAGCGTGGCGAGATGCTCGCAATTGTCGACGAGCGTTTGAAGGATTTCAGCGACGACGACTTGGCGGCACTGGAATACACCCAATTCGTCGATCAGCTTGAGGCAGGCATTGGCGTACACCATGCCGGAATGGTTCCAACCTTTAAAGAGATCGTCGAGACGTGTTTTTCTCAGGGTTTCATCAAAATTGTTTTCGCCACAGAGACGCTCGCCGTTGGGATCAACATGCCTGCCAGGGCAGTGGTGTTAGACAAACTCACAAAGTACACAGGCGAGCACCACGAGATGCTCAAACCTTCGGATTATGCGCAGCTCACCGGAAGAGCGGGTAGGCGAGGACTGGACGACGTGGGTCATGCCATTGCTCTGTGGAACCCGTTCCTGCCATTTGATCAAGTGGCCGCCCTCGTTGGAAGCAAGTCGTTTGTTCTCAACTCAGCTTTTAGGCCTACGTACAACATGGCTGCGAATTTGATTAAGACAACTTCGCAAGTTCAGGCTCGACACCTTCTCAATCTTTCCTTCGCTCAGTTTCAGGCGAACCGAGATGTCGTGGAAGTACAGGCACGCATTCAACGTCGATCTAAAGAATTTGAGCGCTTGATGCTGCAAGCCGAAAGCCCTTACGGCGACATTGTCGAATACAAGGAATCGTCAAATCGTCGCACATCGAATTCGCTGACCGCTGGCCAATTGGCCCAACTAAGACCTGGCGATGTGGTTTTACTCACCAGACGAAGCCAGCCGGAACGCTTCGTTGTGATCAGCGCTGCGCAGCGTGGCACTGGCGCAAAGTTGACGCTGCTTTCGCAGTCGCGTCTTGTCATCACATTAAGCGAAAAGGACCCAGACCAATTTCTTGAACTGGTTGCGCATATGGAATTACCGCAGCCTTATCAGCCAACAAATTCCAAGTTTCTCAAGGAAACTGCCTCACGATTGCAGCGGCTCAAGACTCGCCCAAAAACTTCGCGGGATGCGGGCAACACTCAAGATGAACACCCCGTTAGCAACGACCCAAATTTGAATGAAAGGCTTATCGCTCTAGATAGCGCATTGCGGATCAAGAAAGAATTGATCAGCTTGGAGAAAAGGGTTTCTAGTTCAACTCAATCAGTAAGTAGTCAGTTTGATTACCTGATCAAGTTACTTTCCGAATGGCAATACGTTGATGCCTGGGCACTTACCGACAAAGGTTTGCTGTTGTCCAAGATCTTCCACGAATCAGACCTGCTCATCGCAGAATGCATCTCGGAGGATTTGTTGTCTGGTCTTTCCCCAGTCGACCTTGCTGCACTTGTAAGTTCCTTCATCTACGAGGATCGCAATCGCGACGAGGTCGGCTCTGCACATTACCCGTCAAACGAAATTAAGCAGCGATTCCTGGCCATCCAGAAGATCAGCAGGAGGCTTGTTAAAGCCGAGACGGCATCTGGGTTGCAAAACCATCGCAGCCCAGACCCAGGCTTCATAGCAGCAACTCACGACTGGGCAAAAGGAAACTCGTTACTTGACATACTCGAATCGGATGAAGTGACCGCCGGTGATTTTGTTCGAACAATGAAACAACTCATTGATGTATTGCGACAACTCGCAATGATCTTTACCAACGAAACCGATCGCGAATCGGCAACGAAGGCTTCCGAACTGTTGTTTAGGGGTGTAGTTGCATCGTCAAGTTTGATTGGCAGGATTTCGTCATGACAATACGTAAAGGCGAACAATGGGGTGAGCCTTGCTCTGCACCTATAGGACTTCTCGAATTTGCGACCGAACGCGATCTTGGTGAGCATGTCCGCGGTAAAGGCATCATTCCCGAGGCTGTTCTCAAGTCGGGCACCTTGAACCAGGCACTAGGAATCGCGGCGCCAACAACCGATCGAGAACGGATCAAAGTATTGATCGACCTTATAAAAGTTGCTTACACCGATCTTGACGGCAGAGATCGTGACGACATCGCCGTTGGATCGGTACTCATCGGCAGAAGATCATGGTTGGGTGATGTATACATCGTCTCAAATTGTGGCTATCTGGGCACAAGGGAATTGCTGTCTAAGGCTCACCCGAATGATGGAGTGATGGATGTGCTTACTGTGAGTTCCTTAATGCCATTTATGCAGCGGCTGCAGGCTTGGAGACGAATACCAACGTCAAGCCACCTTCCACATCCCGATATCTCAACGAAGCAGACTGAGCGTTTCTCGTGGCCCATAGTTGGAGACGAAGCACGGTCAAAAGGGACTCGCTTGGTCATAGACGGGGAGTCCCTCGGACTGGTTAAATCGGTGAGAATGCAGGTTATTCCCGATGCAATAACGCTGTACGTCTAGCCGATGCGCCGATAAGGCGGTATGCCCGCTTCAACCCATCGCGACTTCTAGTATTACGCGCCGTGACCGTTTATATTCCCGAGACCTTTACAAGTGATGAATCAGAGGTTCTGAAGCGCTACTTCACAAATCTCGACGGTCCTGTATTCGCCCTCGTCAACCTTCCCGAGGTGGTGAAAGGCGCGTTGTTCGCTCGCTACAGCAGAAGTCCAAAAAGTCTGAGGCGGCTCTTCATCGATGAATTTGTCGGCGACCTTGATCTTGCTGGTGATATCACGGTTGACGCAACCATTGGGTTGGATCATGCGGAATCGCTCTACGAGAAAATCTTCCTTGAATACGGTGACGATTCGGTTGCTCAGTTGGGCGGAGTCCACCTTGCCTGCGAACAAGCTTCCAACCTGTTGACGAAGATCCTGGAGTGGGGCCGCCTGATGAGCTACCTCGAACAGAGCACTCGCTACATCAGTTACGACGCGCGCCTTGGTGGAAGATACCGCTATTTCCGTGATCCAGAGATTCTCAACAGCCCATTCGGTACCCGTTATGTAGGGGACATGGACCGCATGTTTGACACCTACACCTCACTCGTAACGGGTGTTACGGATCATGTTCGAGCCACTATTCCCCGAAATATAAACGACTCCGATTTCGTTTATCGACAGGCGACGAGAGCGAAAGGGCTCGACGCAGTTCGCGGTGTGCTTCCAGCATCGGCTTTATCAAATGTTGGCGTTTTTGGAACTGGTCAGGCTTACGAATCGATGTTGCTTCGAATGCGCGCGCACCCCCTGCCTGAAGCGCGGCACTATGCAGACTTGATGTTGGTCGAACTGCGAAAAGTCATTCCAAGTTTCCTGAAGCGTGTGGATTTACCGGATCGCGGCGGACGTTGGAGCGACTACCTTGCAGAGAATCACGACAAGACGAGCTTCTTGGTTGATGACTTATTTGGCGCCTTAGAGCCAGATCCCGTACCCGAAGTTTCACTCGTTGACTTTGATCCTGACGGTGAACTGAAATTGCTTGCTGCTATTTGCTATGCACATTCACATTTACCGGAATCGCAGTTGTTGAAGCGTGTAGAAGGGCTGTCACATCAAGAGCGAGTCAAACTGATCGCTGCTTATGTTGGCAATCGAGAGAATCGTCGACACAAGCCAGGTCGTGCATTTGAGAGAATCGACTATCGCTTTGATGTGCTTGGCGACTATGGCGCCTTCAGAGATCTGCAGCGGCACCGTTTGCTGACCATCGAATGGCAACGGTTGTCTCCGGATCATGGTTACGTCATGCCAGAACTGGTTGCCGAGGCCGGGATGGACGAGGTATTCGAGGAAACCATGACTCGCTCGTCGACGCTGTACGAGGCACTTCGTCCCGACTATCCCGAACAGGCTGCCTATGCAATTGCAATGGCATACCGATTGCGATATGTGATGCAATTCAATGCTCGAGAAGCGATTCACCTGCTTGAGTTGCGTTCGGCCCCTCAAGGACACCCGGCCTATCGACGAGTGGTGTTGGAGATGCACCGACTGATCGCAGAACAGGCTGGGCATAGGGCTGTGGCGGATGCAATGACACATATCACGCATGCCGCGCCCGATCTCGAGCGTCTGGATTCCGAGCGCAAGGCAGAATCAAGGCGCGAAAACAAGTAATTCGTGTTTGTTGGGCCTATATGGGCTATTGTCTCGCCGCACACCACCGACTAAATATTTTGAAGGGAATCCTGAATGTCAAATGATGATGTCATCGGTCCCGATGACCTTGACCCAGAAATGATGATTGTCGAGGAGATTGACGGCGACGAGATTGACCCAGACGCGCTCGGACTCGAGTTAGAGGACGAACCATTTGACGAAGCAGCGGGTGCGCTTGAGGGCGTTGATGACCTGATTGATGACCCCGATGCAATTCCTGCAACAGAAGTGGTTGCGAAGAAGTCATCAGATGATGACGATGACGATGACGATCTTCGCACCGAAGATGACGTTGAAGCCGACCTAGATTCCATTCTTCGCGACAAGCTCACGGCCGCAGACGATCAACCACCAGAGGACGATGAAGAAGATGCAGTAGTCGACGATAAGACCGACGGAATGGAGCGTTTGCAGCCTCGCAGGCCAGACGAGACGCAATGCACGCAGTGCTTCCTGCTCGTGCGAAATAGTGCTCCAGGTTGCCCTGTTGAAGATGATGCCTGTCCGCTCTTCGTGTCGTGAGTGCAGACGATAAAGCCAGAGATATTCTGCGCAATGTAATCGGAGCATCCATAACTGCAGCCCAATCGGCCACACAGGCCGCACAAGATTTTGTAGCCGACAAATCTCCCCAGATACGCCAGCAGTCCCGCAACGCCAAGATGATCGGCCAGTTTGTTGTTCGTATGGGCGCATCCAAGGCTGGAGAGATTGTCGGCAATGCAAAGCGCCGCATTGACACCGAGACGCCTGTGCAAAATACGCCGGTTACGCCGCAAGCACCAGAGTCGACTCCAACAGCCGAACCGATCTTGAATTACTCCGTGCTTTCAGCGCCCCAGATCATTGCTCTGTTGCCATCTCTCGATAGCGTCGAGATTGCGTCGATACAGGCATACGAAGCTCTCAACCGCAACAGGCGCACTGTCCTCTCTGCAATACAAACACATCTCGAAGGTTGAGCTTCCACATGTTCAATGTTCGCGAGGCCTTGATCACAGACGCAAGCAGTTTGAAGGTCCTTGAAGATACGGCCTTCGAATCGTTGTCCAATTTCAGGGGATTGGCTCAGTTTCTGGAAATGTCCCCGCGCATCGGAGACGAATGGAAAGACCTCGTCAACGATGCAAAATACCGGTTGCTCGTTGGTCTTTCTGAAGGAGTGATCCACGGATATCTGCTTGTTGAAATCTTCAAACCACTTCACAAAGCATTGATCAAACAGGTTTTTGTTGATTCATCGGCGAGGCAGCTTGGGCTCGGCGCGATGCTCATCGAGCACAGCGAAAAAATTGCTCGAGAATCGGGATGCACGGTGCTCGAGGGATTGGCATTGCCCGGAGACAGAGATATGAAGAACTTGTTCGAACGCGCCACGATGAGTGCGCAGCTCTTGATTGTGGGCAAGAACCTGCTTTAGCGACCTTGCCAGTTTGGCGGACGCTTTTCGATGAATGCCGTCAGGCCTTCTTTCGTATCTTCTGAAGCAAGAATCGCTCCGAACTCCTTATTGGTCATGTCAATGAGCACCTGGTCCGACTCGTACGCAGCAGCAAGAACAATCTTTCTTGATGCCCAAACTGCCAGCGGTGCAGCAAGACATATTCGTTCAGCGAGCGCCAGCGCCGCCTCTTCGGCTTTCCCAGGTTCAACGAGGTGATTGACCATGCCTAATTCGTATGCCCGTTGGGCGGGGAGTGGTTGCCCCGTGAGAATCACTTCCATCGCCGCATTCTTGCCAATAGCCCGCGGCAAGCGGAACAAACCGCCCGCGCCTGCGATGAGGTTGCGCATCACTTCTGCCAGGCCGAAAGCCGAACGCGAGGTAGCCACCAACATGTCGCAGGCAAGCACCAGCTCACAACCACCGGCAGTTGCTAGTCCGTCTACAGCCGCAATGATTGGCTTTTTACGTTCGCGGTAAACGAAGCCACCGAATCCGCCTTTGGCTGTATTCAGTGCACCTGCTTGACCACTGTTGATTGCCTTCAAGTCGGCGCCTGCACAAAAGACTGGACGTTCTTGTCCTGCGGTATTCGCTCGCAAGATACCGACCCACACCGATGGATCGTTCTCCATCTGATCGATTGCGCTTTCCATTGCCTGGGCTACATCGCCGTTGACGGCGTTGCGAGCCTCGGGACGATTCAGTGTGATGTAAGCGATTTTTCCTTGAACTTCGTATAAAACGGCATCAGTCATGTCTAAAGACTATGCGCTCACCCGACTTACAGAGAAGTTGGTGAGTCGATAACTGCTGGTGCGGCTGGTTCGGCTGCAGCAATTGGCTCTGCTGGTGCTTCGACGACTACCGGTGCCGAAACAGCAGGCTTTGCGGCCGGCGTTGATGCGGGCTTTGGCTTCTGACGAATCGGGCGGGTTGGGCGAAGCGGACGGGGAGCAGATGCACCAGCTGCTGCAACAACTCCGAATTGAGTTGCAATATGCGGCACCAAACTTGCAACACGCTTCACGGTTGCCAGTAGTGCTTCGCCTGGGTTCTCTGGGACAGAAGTTGGCTTCACTTGCGCGCGTACAGGGGAGAAGGCAACAGCTTCGAGCACGGCAATCCAACGATCAGGTGCCTTTTCCGATGACATGGCCAACGTTGCAGCCTGCGCCAGCTTGGCGCCAAGTTCTGCAGGGAATGGCTGTCCGGCTTTTGGTGGCTCACTTGAAATCTTGAGTGCACGCACAATGCGCGAGACGTCGATTGCAGCAGCGATATCTGCAAGCCAAAGCGCCTGACTCGACTCTTGCTTCGACTTCAACGCGGCTTTCAGTTCGGACGCAAGTACGCGTGTCGATTCGTCGCGAACGACCATTGGATCGTCGGAGGCGACAACGACAGATCGCAAATCTCGCAAATCGAGTTGTTCGATATCGGCTTTAGCGGCTTCGGCTTTGTCTAGCCAGTCTGCAACGCGAAGTTTTGGCAAAAGCTCTTGGGCCATCGAGATAAGACCTTCGGCTGGAACTTCCGGCTTGCCATCTTTACGCAGTTGATCATTTTGAAGCTTCACAGCATCGCGAACAGCTTTGATACCGCCATCGAGCGCACGTTCGGCAACTCCACGTTGCTCTTCTGGCAGTGCAGCAAGGACCGCGATGCGGTGAGTGCGCTTTGGCTTCAGTCGTTTGGCTGCGGGACGCTTCGGCAACTCGGGTGGAGCGACAAACGAAGGACGCCTTGGCTTGCGATCATCGGTTTTTTCTGAGCCTGGTGTACGCGGGGTTCGAGGTGGGCGAGCACCCGCGTTGGCTCCGTCTCTGCGAGGTCCTTTGGAGTCGCCGCGTGGCTTGCGGTCAGACTTTCCCTTTTCCGCGAGCTTCTGGGTTACAGGTACAAACTCTTTCTCGCTGACAAGAACTTCCAACAAAGTTCCGCGATGACCTTTTTCCTTGACATTGACGACCGAGAGAACAGTGATCCCATCAAGATCAAAATCTGCTTCAACCTTGAGGACGTCTCCTGTTTTAGCGCTGGTTGCTAACAGTGACGCATCAACAACGCCCTTGGGTGCCTTCGCGCCCGCGGCGCGCCACGACCAAGTTCCATCGTTGCGGTTACTGGTCAGTTCGATATCGATGCGCCTAGACATGGGGCTCTACGGTACTGGCGCTGTGCTGTAACTCCAATGCCTTATGGGATATTCGCAACGAACTACGGTCTTACGCATGGCAATCTACGCATTTGGCGATCGTGTTCCCGTCATTCACGAATCGGCATTCGTCCACCCGGATGCCGTGATCATTGGATCTGTAGAAATCGGTAGCGAGTCCACCATTTGGGCAGGCGCCGTACTGCGCGGAGACGATGGATTTATCAAGATTGGTGCCCGAACCAGCATTCAAGACAACACGGTTATTCATACGACACCAATGGACGGCACGACCGTAGGAGACGATTGCGTCATCGGTCATATCGTGCATCTAGAAGCATGCACGATCGAAAACGGATCACAAGTGTCTTCGGGTGCCATCGTTTTACATCGAGTCCGCGTAGGCACGGGTGCAATTGTTGCCGCCAATGCTGTAGTACTCAACGACACTGTCATCCCTCCAGGTGCGCTAGCGGTAGGCACGCCTGCCGTAATTAAAGAGGGTCGGGCACGAGCCGATGAGATTGCATTGGGCGCGGCGATCTATGTCGACAAAGGCAAAAGGTTCGCGAAAGAAATGCGAAAAATAGCGGATTAGTCAAGAATACCGAGCAGTGGTTCGGCGTCAAAATCATCGAGTTGTGGAAGATAGATTCGTGCAGCTTCCTGTTTGAATTGAGCGCTCAAGTCCGATCTGAAGAACTTTGATCCGTCTCGGATGACATAGTTCAAGATGAAAAAACGGTAGGCGAAGGGAAGAAAACGCAATTCTGCTTCGCTGAGTGGGTTTACAGAATGATACGACTTGAGAAATGTGAGAAACTTAGGTTCGAGAAGCGTGTGCGGAGAATAGGTAAAACTTGTCTTGTCGCCAGTCTTGGAACTCACTCTGGAAAAGAAGTAGAAATCCAGCAATCGTGTATCGATGCGAAACCAGTCATAGTCCCAGCGGCTCATCAATTGAAAACCGTTTGAAGTGTCTCGTTGAACCGAAAAATTACCGAGGTTCCAATCCAACAAGATGGGAATCTTCGGCCAGTCATCAAACGTGATGTTTTCAAGTTCCACCAGGAATTGGTGGGTGCTTCGCCTGACGGTTGAAATATCCGCCTGTGAAAGCCCGAATACTTCGCTTGACTTGGTTTGCTCAAGCTGATCTAGAAAATGGATTGCATCGCCCTTAATCGAATTTGACGTTGGGGCCAATTGGGGCGCGATCGAACTGCATGCTTGATGAAATTCGGCGATTTCGGTGGCTAGTTTGCGTACATCATCGTCAGTAAGGATCTTTGGCAGTTGCTCACCTCGCTCTACATCCACATAGAAAACAGCCCAGCAGCTTTCGTCGTACCACGTATAAACACGACCATCCTTGCTCAGAATCGTTGCAAGAAATGAAGACCAGCGGGTATTTGCCAATAGTCGTTGGCATTTAAACAACCGATCGTGATCTTCGACGAACAAGAAGTATGAACCGTAAGACGAAACCTTGCAGACCACCTGAGAACCGTCGTCGAGTGTTGCGCGAAAAACACGATTGGTTGAAACGTGAGCACTGACTTCATCAATGGCAATGATCTGACGCACATCGCCATAATCGAGCCAAGCAGCACGAACTATGTATTGCGCGTCGTTAGCTACGCGTTTAGAGCTAGCGATTGACGTTGCGAACTCCGATTGGGGCGATGAGCCGGTA
>Ga0207938_1000179_pt1 | contig 11200 bp, 12 predicted proteins | sample LakMenEpi15Mar12_FD_150671 | JGI IMG/M metagenome (GOLD analysis project Ga0207938, IMG submission 150671) | Freshwater microbial communities from Lake Mendota, WI - 05MAR2012 deep hole epilimnion (SPAdes) | ecosystem: Environmental > Aquatic > Freshwater > Lake > Epilimnion/Euphotic zone ...
CGTGTTTCAGCATTTAATTTTAATAAATAATTATATTTTTCTTTATCAATTAACAGCTTACTACACTTAATACATATACATCTACATATTTTCATAAGTGTTGATAAATATTGAATATAAAATACTGGTCTGGATAAATTAATATGTCCGAAATATCCAGGTGTTTGAACGTAATCTAAACCATCAGTGGGGCATATCATTCCTGGATCTAGAACACCCATACGTGGATCAAATAGACCACCTAATACAGGTTTATTATTTATATGTGTATCTCTATTTGTGATTTCTACAACTGAACCTTTCTGAATTTCATATGGACTTAAAATACTAAATTGAATACCAATGATTTTAGATGGTTTCTTATTTTCAAAATCAGTCATTCTTTTATAATAGTTAAATAATATTTAAATTATATTTATTCAATTTTTAATTTTATAATGCTCAAAAAAGAAATAAATCTTTTAAGAAAAAAATAAAAATAAGAATAATAAATATTATAAAAATAAAAATAAAAATAATAAATATTATAAAATTAAAAATTGAATATAATTTATATAATATATTTAAATACTATAATTATTATGCCTCATAAATATAATACTAGGACTAAATCAGGAGCTCTTGTCCCATTCCTTTACATTGATGATAATGATGATAGTCATTATAATAATACTGACGATGACGATGATACTAATAGTTCTAGTTCAAAAGACAGCAATAGTTCTACAGAATCCAGTGATTCCATTGACTCAAATAAAAATATTTCAAATAAAAAAAATAATGCCAAAAAATTAAATAAATCTGACTATTATAAATTTTTAAGCGAATTATATCCATCACAATACAGTAAAAATAAATATATTGATGAAGTTAAAAAAAGTATTGCTAATAAAGAATTTTCAAATAAACGTCTTAAAAAATCTGATAGTAATTTTGTAAATAATTCTTCCAATTCAACCAATTTGTTTACTAATAAGGTTATAACAAAATCTAGAAAAATTTCTAAGAAGACAAAAGTGAATCGTCATAATTATTTGGACGAAATTGAAATTAATGAAGAAGATGAAGAAGATGAAGATGATGATGATGAAGATGATGATACCAAATATGAGAAAAGTTTATTAACACATGGGTTTAAAAAAATGTTTGACAATATGAATGGTTCTGACAAAAATATTAATATTATTTTAAATTTAAAGAAAGGTAAAAACACTATTTATAATAATGAAAATACAAACACTGATCGAATGCTAGGCAATTCATTATTTTCAACTATGCGTTATAATAAAAATAACTATGACAATGAGGAAGAGGAAGAGGAAGAGGAAGAGGAAGATGATCATGAAGATGAAGAATACACGAATAAAAATGTAAAGAAAGAAAATCAGACTATAAGTGATAAAAATGATATTGTTCCGGCACCACAAAAAGTATCAAGTAAAAATTATAAAAAATTTGATAAAATTTTAAATAATGAAGAAAAAGAATCAGAATATTTTAAAAAGTGTTTATCGTCTAATTTACAATTAGAAGCAATTGCTAAATTAGAAAAACTTACAGAATTAACTAAAATCAGCAAACCTTATTTACTACATTTGGTTGATCTTGATATTCCAGACCAATATAAAGCGTGTGCTTTAAGAAAAATTAATACTATGCGTTCAATGGGTAGTTATGGAAATAGCGAATATTATAAAATTAAATCATGGGTGGATGCTTTCTTAAAAATTCCATTTAATAAATATAATAATTTACCTATCAGTTTTGCCGATGGAATTGAACAATGTCATGATTTTATGGAAAATTCAAAAAAAATATTGGATAGTGTTACATACGGATTAGAGGATGCTAAAATGCAGATTATGCAAATGATTGGTCTCTGGTTAGTAAATCCAAATGCTATTGGTTGTGCTATTGCCATTAAAGGACCACCCGGAACTGGTAAAACAACACTAATTAAAGAAGGTATTAGCAAAATTTTAAACAGACCTTTTGCGCTTGTTGCGTTAGGTGGTTGTGGTGATTCGGGATTTTTAGATGGGTTTGATTATACATATGAAGGCAGTAAGCATGGAAAAATTATTGATATACTAATTCAGTGTGGTTGTATGAACCCTGTTATTTTATTTGATGAATTAGATAAATTAAGCGATTCTTTCAAAGGACAAGAAATTACCGGAGTATTAACACATTTAACAGACGCTACGCAAAATACTAAGTTTAGTGACAAATATTTTTCGGAAATTAGTATTAATATGTCAAAAGCATTATTCATTTTTAGTTATAATGATGAATCAATGGTAAATCCCATTTTAAAAGATAGAATGTATAAAATTGAAACAACAGGATACAAAACCAAAGATAAATTGATTATTGCTAAGGATTATTTATTACCGAAAATTAGAGAGGAAATCAAATTTACTAGCGATGCTATTGTTTTCAGTGATGATGTATTAGAATATATTATTAATGATTTTACAGAAAAAGAGGATGGCGTTCGTAATCTAAAACGATGCTTAGAGATCGTTTATAAGAAATTAAATTTATATAGATTAATGAAACCTGATGTAAATTTATTTGAAAATAGCGAAGGTTTAAGATTAAAAAATAAGATTAGTTTTCCGTGTATTTTAACTAAGCAAATGATTGATGATTTAATTAATAAGGGAACAACAAAAGACATTCCATATGGTATGTATGTTTAATAAATACTTTATTAGGGATTACTCTTACTTGAAGTATTAATTAAATGTTATTAAAATAGTAATTTTATTTTTTATTTATTAAAATTGAATTAAAATATTAATATTATAATCTACATTTATTAGAAATGGATCTAACTAACTTATCTAAATTAGAACTTTTAAAAAAGTGTCAGGAACTAGGATATATTAAATGTAAATCTAAAAATAAAGATGAGTTGATTGATTTAATTAATATTAAAACACAACAATTAGAAAGTTCAATTACGCATGATAAATGTATAGATAAAAAAGATATTTTAAAGAATGAAATAAATACTACATCTTCTGCTGATGGAATATTAATTCTAAATGCTGATTGTATGGTTGAACTGAATAAATTAGAAGATAATAGTATTGATTGTGTAATAACAGACCCTCCATATTTTATTGATAAACTTGATAGTAAATGGTCTTCGAGTCAAGTAAATAAGGATGTTAAAAATAGTCACATTAGACATTTACCAAAAGGTATGAAATTTGATAAATCACAGGTCAAAAATTTATATGATTATTATTTAGAGTTATCTAAATTATTATTTAAAAAAATGAAACCAGGAGCATATTTCTTATCATTTTCGTCACCAAGATTATATCACGCAATAGCAATGAGTTGTGAAATTGCTGGTTTTGAAATTAGAGATATGATAAATTGGACTTATACACAAAGTATGCCAAAAGGTATGTCTGTATCTCATATAATAGAAAAAATGAATTTAACCGAAGAAGAAAAAAATAAATTAATAGATGAATATAAAGACTATAAAACACCTCAAATTCGGTCTTGTTTTGAACCTATATGTGTCGCTATGAAACCTTTGGGAAAATTAACATTTATTCAAAATGAATTACAATTTAAAACAGGACTATTAGATTTTTCACAAAAAGTTGGAATAGACAACAATAGAGTTCCAGCAAATATAATTACAACCGAAGAATATAATGAGAGTTATGATAAAAATTTCTTAGTATCAAAACCTTCTAAAAGCGAAAAAGGAGACACTAACACACACATTACGGTTAAACCTATTGCTTTAATAGAACATTTAATAAAACTATTTAGTAAAAAAGGTTCTCTTGTTGTTGACCCGTTTCTTGGAAGCGGAACAACAGCATTAGCATGTAAAAATACTGAAAGAAAATGTTTCGGAACCGAACTAAATACCGAATATTATGATATTTGTTTAACTAGATGTAAATAATTTGTCAAATAGCGCTTTATAACCGCTAATTTGTTCTCTTGTAAATTCTATTTCTTTCTTTTCAATCATACTTTCTAATTTATTTGGCATTGGAATTTTTGTTAATGTATCTATAAATATATAACTATCTCTATACTTACCTTGTATAGGTGGTTGTAATACTAAATTATGTGTTGAGTTATCTGTTGACCCTGGATTTTTATGACCCAATTGCCATAAATTGTTTGAAACATCAGTATAATCTTCTTTAATAGTTGATTTTATTTTATCAATTTCACTATTTTTTTCTTCTTCCGACCCATCATACTTAAAATCTTTTCTCATTTTATGTTTATTTGACAAACAATATGGATAAACAATATAATATTTTCCTTTTTCTTTACCGCTACTGGTTTGAATACCCCATTGACTATGTTTATTCCACAACTGAATGCTGTCTCCTGTAATTATATTAAATTTTTTTACAAAAGCATCACACGTCTCTCTATTCCAATAATAAGCAGGATAACTCAACATTACTGATAACGCTTTACCATTTCCTGTACTAATATTAGGTGGTTTTAATCCATTACTTAGACAAAATTGTTTAAATTCTTCTGGATATTCCGTAGGTAATTCAGTTATTAAATCAATATTGATTAAATTATAGACACAGGGTTTTATGTTTAACTTTGTCATAATATTGCTCTCCATTTCTTTATATTGTATTGCTTATATAATATATATATATATATATATATATAATCAATTTTTTTTTAGCATACACTTAATTTACTTACAGGCTTCGTGCTCTTCTTGTAGTGATTGCCATATTTCTTGGTAGTTCGATTTGTGGCGGTCTTACTATTGCGTCTGCTCTGCGAGTAGTACTATTTCTTAGTGTTGGTTGTATTTCAATTCCAATTTGCGACATTCTATAATCATTTAATGAACCATTCATATAACGTCTCATCAAATTATTAACATTACTAATACGACTAATTGTGTCAAGTATATAATTTCTTAATGCTAAATATCCATCTATTTTAAGTTGTGCCTGTAAAAATTGGGGTTCATTATAAAATCGGATTATTCTTCTAACTCTAAGTAATGTGTCATCCAGTAAGGGCAACATATTTTGATCATCATTAAATTCATAATGTATATTTACGTTATTAATAAAATATAATAAACGTCTTTCTGCGTTAGAAAAACGTAATTGCATTGGATACTGATTTAATAGACTAGTTATTTTTTGTAAATTCTTGTCACGAACTCTGTCTTGAATTCTTGACGCAGAAACTTCTCTAAATATCATATCTGATACTTCATGTGGTATTCCGCGTCTATCTAAATCTCTTAATGCCGACCTTGTCTCTCTAAAACTTCGTAATGAACCAGCTTTATTTTTTAATTTTTTAGGATGTTTTCTATTTTTATGTGTTTTTGGCATAGTTATTATAATAGTATAATATTTTTAATAAAAATATTATATAATATATTTTTAATAAGAAATAAGTAAAGTCTTCATTATTGAATTATTCATCGTATAACCAACTAAGATAATATCTCTCATCTTTTGTATGTTTAAGATTAGAAAATTGTAAAAATACACTAGCATCTCTACATAAAGCCAATAATTCTCTCTTAAACTCGATAAATTTTGTTGTATCAAAGTTATTATTAGTAAAATAATATGGATTTTGTATTATTGCGTGTGTTATAAATTGTCGTTTTTGAGGTTCTAGTTCAAACGCTCCAATAAAATACGGACCATTTTTTAAATTAACTGTTTTTGGAAAAAAACCTATATAAAAATAAGTTCGAGAAGAATTTACGCTTCCAAAATCACGCATTTTAAACATATCTTGAAACATAAATGTAGGAAAATGATTTGGTTGGTGTGTCATTTCATAACTCCAAGTTTTTGCCCATTCAATAGATGACTCTGGGGTTAATAATTTTAAATCTTTAGAGGTAGGTTCTCTAATATATTTTTCATAAGAATTATATGGTGTTAGTAATTTATGTGTTTCTGTTTGACTATTGTTTTTGTAATAATTTTCTACAAATTTGGTTATATAGTTTTCAACATAGTTTTCATCTACTTTGTTTTCATATACTTTGTTTTCATCTACATTTAATGTTATATTATGTTGTTTTATAAATTCATAAAACGATTTACTATTACTATCATTACTATCATTACTATCATTACTATCATTACTATCATTAGTTGTATTAGACATTAATACATTGCTTCTTTTATTTTTGTATAATTTTGCTTTGTTGCTTAAATGAATATTATGTGTTAAAATAAAAGCATTGTTGCCAATTATATTTAAAAATACAAAAACTATATTATAGTACTTCATATTATTTATATTTATATTTATAATAATATTTATAAGTAATATTTATAAATATTATTTTTGATAACAAATTTATGGTATCAAATTTATTAAGTTATTAAATTCATTTTTTTTTTCAACATTTAAAATTGGATAGTCAATAATGTAGTTTGTAGTGTGCTTTATAAATGGATCGTTGTTTTGTTTTAGAACAGATGTTGGTGAAAAGTATATATTTTTATATTCGTCGTTTTCTTGTATAAACGAAATATGTGATTTATTTGTTCCATGTGCTAATAAATAATTTTCTTGATCGGGTGTAATACAGGCACAACCTTTAGATGTGCTATATTCAGTATTATAAAAACAGCATTCTGGTAAAAATTTATTGTCTTGTAAAAACACTTTTTCCGGATCTATTTGAACATCATTATAAGAATTTAAATTTAGTTCTGGGTGTTTAAAAACTTTAGAAAGTTCCGTAATATTATCATAATAGTTTTCTACTGAATTACTTGATAAAAAATTATTGTAGTCTTCTTTATTCTTATTTATATTCTTGTTTTTATAACTTTCAAAAAAATGAATAATACTCATAACAACAAATAGTGTCAATTTATCAAATATTAATACAAATACAATAATTCCAATAAGAACCTTAATTATTTTATACTTAAATATATGATGGTTGAAAACTTTTATTTTATCCAATTTATTATTTATCAGTCTGCTATATTTCAAAAACGCATCAAATCCTTCTCTGAAGATATTTTTAATCTTAAATGTCATTTTTTTTGACTACTATTATATTATAGTGCTATAAATATAAAATATAAAATATAAAATATAAAATTATTCGTCTGGAAATATTTTTTCCACAAATCTATTAAATAAGCAATACATTATCAATACAATTATCAAAAAGATTAATGCTATTAAAAATCCGATAGTATATGCCACAATTACAATAACAAGTAAGCCTGCCAAAATAGGACCTAGCAAAGGAATACTCATTAACATAGAAAATATCATAACTACTATTACTAACACAAGTATTAGTCCAACTACCATAATAGACGCCGGTATAACTAGTGTTAATAACCATCCCAAAACAAAAACAACAAATATTAATCTAAATGATTTAACCAATAATACAAGTGTATTAAATGCCACTGTAATTGAAGACAATATTTTTCTAAGAAATTCATTTGTGTTCATAAAAAAATATTTAATATTTGCTAAAACAATCTCTAGCTTATTCATAAGCAGTTTGAAAAATTCTACAATTAAATTAAATAAATACGAAATAAAATTTTGAAGTTCTGTAAATGCGTTCTGGAGCGCGCCAAATATTCCTTCTAGTGAATTTTTAATATTATCAATTGGTTTTTTTGCTTCTTGTGCTAATTCCGCATTTAAGGTATTTAAACATTCATTAAAATTATTAATTATATAATCCATTTCTTTGCCTTTCGAATCTGAACTATTTATTACAGACGCAAATGGCATAAATATTGGATTACATTTATTTTGCTGCCACGAATTTTTATATGATTTTATAGAACTTATAATGAAAAAATAGAGTGCTATAAAAATAACAACTATAAAAATCATAATCGTAAACCATATATCATTGCTGTAAATATCACTATAAGCGGTGTTCTCAAAATAAGTATTTATTTTGTTAACTAAATTTTCATCTGTAGATGTCATATTAATATAGAGCACTAAAATTAATATACATAATAAATTATAAAATTATACAAATTATACAAATTATACAAATTATACAAATTATACAAATTATACAAATTATAACTTTTGACCAGTAAAAGTACGAAATGCTGTTCCTGGAAGATCTCCTACTATTGCTTTTCCTAATTTGCTAGTCAATCCTATTAAGTTATATACTACTGCTATCATTGAACTTGTTTTACCAAAAACATCAGATACGGTAATCAACGAATTACCTAATCCACTGATTAACATTTTTAATCTATTTCCTAAATCTCCCACTATATTAAAAGTTTCACCCTCTTGGACATTCAATCCCAATTTTAATGACTCTAATATTTCTGTAAAAACATTTCCTGCCTCAGAAAAAGTGTCAAGTGTATCATATACTGGTTTTAAGAAAGACTTCATAAAATCACCTTGTGTTTCTTTTGTACATTCTTGAAATGTTAAAACGGGATCGAACCCTATAACTCCGGCAAAAGGTGTTACTAGCGGATTACATTTATATTTATTCCAATTATTTCTAAGTTGAACTAATCCAACACTTAACGTTATAAATAATTGAATTAAGCAAAATATTAATACAATTAAAAAAGCATTACCTATATCGCCTAATCCCATTAAATATTATAAATATAATTATAATATAATTATAATATAATTTAACTAATAACTCTACTAATTTATATTTTTTATTAATTAAATACTATTAAGTATCTAGTATCAAGTATTTTTTGAGCATAATGAAGCAATGGTTTGGTTTGCGTTATGGACTGTATGTGATGCTGGATTTCCCATTCCGCCCATATTCCTAATATAATCAGCATTTTCACTATCCATATTTCTCTGATCGACACAAGCAGTATTATAAGATATATTATCTTTCAGAACTTTTGATTTACCTTCGCTATTTTCTACTAATGATTCTAATTTTCTCATAACTTGCGAACTTGTGTCATTGCCTTCTATTAAATTATAGTTTCCTAAATATAACATTAACAATAATAAACTTATTAGTATTAGTATTAGTAAGTTAAAAGTTATATTTGGTTTATGTTTGAAAACCATTAAAATAATATAATATTTAAAATAAATACTATATTTTAAATATTAAAGTAAATGTTAATAATATAAATATAATGAGTGACTCAACTATTTTTAATCCACAACAAAGATTAGACTTGGCAGCATTAATTAAAGCAAACGACACCGATGATTGTACAGAGGAAATTCGCTCAAAGAAACAGAGCGTTCTCATCAAAAATGATGTAAAGCATATGATTGTGTTAAAGCAAAAATATGAAAGATTGAGAAAATCAAATCCTAATGAATTTGATGCTATATGTGTTAAACAATGTAATTTTTTATTCAATAATTATACTGATTTGTATAATAAAATTAAAAATGACAATTTAGATTTAAATATATTAGATCAAGTTTTAGATATATTAAAAAAAATAGAGGACGGAGAATTAAACCAACACGAAGGATCATATTTAGTTGGAAAATATTTAAAAGAAATGTATATAGATAGTGCGTTAAAAACAAAAGAAAAGTTAGAAGCCAAAGAAAGAAATAAAAAAGTTCCCAAAAAACCTTTTGCTAATATTGAGAAAAAAATAAGTTATAAAGATTTTAAATTATTGAATACTAAATAAATATTTATTATGTATTTTAACTACATTCTACAAATTTGTCTTCTTCTTCAAGTTGTGTGATTTTACTCTTTAATAGATCAATCTCATCTTTAAAAGTTTTCTTATGTTCTTCTAATTTCGCATTTTCTTGAACTAATGTTTTATTTTTGTTTGTTAAATCATGAATAAAACGTTTTAAATTTCTTAATTCTTTACTTTGTATATTAACAATATCTTGTGGAGCGCAACAATGTCCATAATTCTCAATATGTTCTTTTTGACTTTTAATAACCCAATTTTTATGTTTTTGACAACCAAAATGATTTTTTATAATTTGTGAATTAACTAAATATGTTCTATTTAAACAAGGACATCTAATGTTTGGACCATATTCTTTAACTAATTCGGGAACTGTTTTATCGCGCAATCCTTCTGTAGTTTCATCATATTTCAATGAATATTCACAAGCTGTTTCAACAATCGCGGTGTCGTTATTATGTATCATAATTTTTTATAAATGTTATTAAATATTAATAAATGTTATTAAATATTTATAACTTTTTCATAATCAATTTTATTTAATATATTCTAAAAAATACTAATAAAAACATTTACTAAACAATATTTAAAAATATTATATAAAAATATTGTTTCTAATAGTATTAGAAGAAAAAAATATTTTTAAATATGGTTACGCAGTTATTCTATAGAATGAAACATAGTAATATTACTTATGATGCTATTACAAGAGCGACACTTATTGATAATTATCTCATAAAAGCTTTAGAAATTGCTAAAGCAAGAAAACTTAAACTTGCTAAAATTAGAGAGGGAGAAATGGGAAAAGCAATGGAAAAAGCAATGGAAAAAGTAATTGAAATGAGCGAAAGTCATGACACAAAACCTTATATTAAAAAATAAATTCGACTTGTATTCTATTATTTAATAATAAGAAATAAGAACTTTGGAAAAAGGTGTTGCTCTTGTTAATTTTTCTAGACAATCTCTCACATAATTTAGAAAAATCTATTATATTAGGTTAAAATAATATATTAGGTTAAAATAATATATTATTTATTATAAAATATTATAATATATTAATTATGAAAACTAATAATTATACTTTTATTACATATGGATTACTAACCTTATTAATAATATTTATTTACTCTATTAGTTTTAAATATAAATTTAAGACAGCACAACAACTATCATTTAGAGGTTTCACCAATGCCAATTCTAACAAAGAGAATTTTGATAATATTAAAGAAGGATTTACAGATGAAAATGATAGCAACAGTACTACGAAAAACGGTGATGTTTTTAAAGTAATAGAAAACAAACTAAAAGGATTAGTTCAAGAATTAGGAGGAACCGAAGGCAAAACCGAAACAAAAAAAATTCTTTTAAATACTAAAAAAATATGTGATTTAGAATGTGCCAAATGTATGATGACTATGTTAAGCGACAACAAATCACTAAAAACAATCGATTTAGAAAATATATTAGACGATGAAACAGATGAAAATTGTATAAAATGTAAAAAATATACA
>Ga0207938_1000180_pt1 | contig 11200 bp, 14 predicted proteins | sample LakMenEpi15Mar12_FD_150671 | JGI IMG/M metagenome (GOLD analysis project Ga0207938, IMG submission 150671) | Freshwater microbial communities from Lake Mendota, WI - 05MAR2012 deep hole epilimnion (SPAdes) | ecosystem: Environmental > Aquatic > Freshwater > Lake > Epilimnion/Euphotic zone ...
GTAAAGCATCTCGCAAACCCCGTAAAGCATCCCGTAAAGCATCTCGCAAACCCCGTAAAGCATCCCGTAAAGCATCTCGCAAACCCCGTAAAGCATCCCGTAAAGCATCTTTGTCGCAGGATGTAAATATGTAAATATGTAATTAAGTTTTTAACTGCTTTGATTTATAATTATTTAAATATTAATTTAAATAATTGCAATTATTTAAATTAACAATTTTATACATTTGTTCTCATTATGATAATTACTATACATTGTGATAATGAAGACATTTTTAAGTAGCTGAGATAAAAAAATGAAAAAGTAAAATAAATTTATTAAAATAAGCAAAAATGAATTCAAATACCATAAAAAAGAATAAATTTATCGGAATTAATGAAGAATACACAGGTTTTTGTAAGAATTGCTGTAATAATTTTAAGGATTCACTTGCATGGTGTGATCACTGTATTTCAAGTAAATGTAAAAATAATTATAGCTTGTTTTTTAATAATAATCCTCCAGTAAAAGGGATTCTTGTTACTTTAGAAAATGAAGAAAAACAAGGTGTTCATTATTCTAAAGAAGAACTGACACTGTATGCTACAGAAGATAGAAATAAAACAGTAGAGTCTAAGTTGAACAATGAAGACATTGATAAGAGATTGGAATATATATATAAAATGCGTCATCCTTCAAAATTAAACGAAGACATTGTAAAAAAATTAGAGTTTTCGTATGGAATACGAAAATTAAAAAACAAGCTATAATTTTTTTAACAATTTTTACATTTTAGACTCCAAACTGGTGGTACATCTATTTTTCTTTCTACTAATTGATTGTAAACCATTTGAGTGGGTATAACACTACCACATTCATTACATTGTATAAATTCTTCTTTTCTTCTTACTGAATGACCAAATACTGTAAGAAGTTCACAAAATAGTCTAATTAAACTATAGTTAGGATCATTAAAAATTATTTTATCAACTATTATGATACAAAGAGTATTACAGTTGCTTTTTTTGCAAACAAATTCCCAATTATTTTGAAAATGTTGATAGTCTTTGCTGTATTTTTTTGGCCATCCTAAAATCCATCCAGGAAAAACATTAGTAATAATATTTACTACTTGATCATGTGTTTCTGCGTTTTTAATCTCATTCATAATTTCTGCAGTATTAGGAGGATCTATGTAAAGATCTATAGACATTATTTTATTTTATATATTTAATACTTTAATATGATTTATTAAATATAAATGCAAGATGTGAAAAATGTACAGTGTTTAATGTAAAAACACTCTAAACACTCTAAACATTATCCGTTAGAACCATTTAATATTATTTTTAGATTCTATAGGGTTTAAACAAACTGATACTAAATTACTAATTTAGTATCAGGTCTTAAATATGACAACAATTAAACAACCATTATTTTACGAAAATAATATTTAAAATAAAAAAAACTTAAAATATTTTTAAGTTTTTTTAATCTTAATTACTAATAAATATGATATCTATTGAAGGATCAATTCGTACATGCAAAGTTAATACTGGAAATGCAGATAAAATTCAAACAGATCGAATGTTTAATCCAGAGAACATGGTTTGTATCCCGTGGAATGGATTTAACAATAAAGGACAAGAAGTATGCCCAGATTCGTGGTATACTAAAACACCTGGATGCAATAGTGCAGGTGATAGAGTTACAGTTGAAACTGATCTACGACCTGATTATGCAGCATATATTAACTTAAATATGCAAGGATTACAAGGAGATATTTATGAAGGGTCTAACCCTTTTGTAAAAGAAACAGCTTCAGATGCTGAAAAGTGGGATGAATCAAGAAGTGACATTAGTGGTGGGTTTGGATCTACCCAGTGGAATTCAACAAATATTCCAACCTGTGGAATATACTCATATGAAAGGGCAATGACACAGCAAGCACAATCGAATCGTAATAAGCAAAATGCAAATTTAAGTTATGCAAGTGCTGTAAATAGACGTAATTCTGGAATGGACTCAATTAACGGAAATGCTACCAGACGTTGTAATAATTAATACTAGTTCCAACTTGATAAAAATAAGTATTTTATTATTTAATATAAAATACTAATAATAAATGAGTATTTATTCATACATATCTTCATATTTTATAAATGAAAATAATGTAAATAACATTAAGTATATTAATAACATTAATAACTCTGATGACTTAATTAAAAAACCACAAATTTGTTTTAATAATAATGATTTAATTAATCAAAAAATAACTTTAAAACCTTCTGTTAACAAATCTATAGGACGTAATATTCCAAAACATATTTCTAATCTTATAACAGAGGTCAATCAAGAAAAAAATATATTAACTCAAATTTTAGGAGTAAAGTTAAAAAAAACTAAAGTAAATTTGAAACAAGTAACTTTTTTACCACGTAACCCAATTCTTTTAGAAATACTTGTTAGAGTTCCTATTGTTCATTGATTACATAAATTTAAAATTTATGTAATACTTAACTTACTTAAATTTCACATATTGTTCCATTAAACCTAGTAAATCTCCATCCAGTAAAATTTTCGTTATAAAGAAATTTTTGATCTCTTAATACTGATATTGCAAATTCTTCTCCCATATTTTGACTTTCAATAGCATCACTGCGATAATGAACACCAGCAAAATTTCTACCAAAACTAACATTACTTGCTAATTTATTTAATTCATTTCCTACAGTTAATTTATTTCCGGTATATGTATTTAATGATAATCCATTATCATCTGGAATTACTGGATTTGGTATTTCAAAAGTTTCATCAAAAAATGCTTTTAGTATTGTAACACATGCTCCTGCAACAGTAGCATGTCCTGCTGGATAAGACGGATGCATCGGAGAACCTTCAGGGAATGCTTGAGGTAATAGATATGTCCCACCATTTTTTTCTTTAACTTTTTCAAATACAGTACTATTGTCTAAATCAGATGATATAGGAAATCCAGCTTGATTTTTTTTATTTAAATGTATAGCTCCTCCAAAAGCTTCAGGTCTTAATTTCAAATGAACAAACCATTTATGATACCAAGCATGTTTTAAAGCTCTGTTACTAACTTCAGCTAATAAACTACAAATATGTGGACCTCCAAAAGTAGTAAATCCATCTTGTGTATCTGAATTTATATAGGGGTTAGTTGGATTAAAACGACATCCTATACCTGCTTGTTGGGATGCATCTGTAGGGGGAGTCATTAATATCAACATTGCATTAAAATACGCTTGATATAAAACATCCATTCTAACCCATGCTGATAAATCTCTACCATTTCTTATATATCTTGTTTCCTCATCCCATTCTAATGATTCTAATGAGTTAAATCCGTTTTGTATATTTTCCCAATTTTCAAAAGTTGTCATGAAATCTTTATTTTTTTTAAAAGTTTTCATTTTAGAATCTATTATAGAAGCTCCAAATGGTATTGGTAAATAAAAAAATTGCGATATATAAGGTCCAATCAAATCTCCTGGTGTTAAACCTCTAAACAGTGTATTTACTGTAACTTGATTATTATCTTTAGGACCTTTAAATACTTTTCTTTTGTTAAGATCTTCTATAGCTTCTTTTATAATAGGGTCGCTATCTGTAAAATTAGTAAAATTAATATCTCTTGCTAAAGCCATCCAATAATTTTCAACAATCTCTCCAGCCATTTCATCACTTGAAAAAGATGGAGGAGGAGGAGTTACTAAAGAATTTGAATCTTTTCCTTCTAAATCATACGATAACCCAGCTTGTGGATTAGTAAGATGTCTTTGTCCTTTTAATTGTATGTTTTCAAAATCATCGGGTTTTTTAGAAATTAAAGACTTTGTTAAAGTTAAAAAAGAATTTAAATCTACTAGTCCTAAATCGGAGTGTTCAAATCCTTTAGTAAATGAACCAATGTTATTTAGTAAAGTTTGGTCTCCATTTTTTTGTTGTGGTTGTTGATTACTATAATAATTTCTAACAGCACTATCATTGCGTATCATTAATGAAGACATATTTCTATTCATAGATTTATATGAACCATTAGAAATAAATGGAAATTTATATTTAATAGGTTTACGTTGTTCCGATTTCATAGAAAATGTCATTTATTATAAACTAATCATTTTAATAAAATGATTAGTTTATAATAAGTTTTATGTTTGGATTAATAAATGGAAAAAAATTTAATAGAAATAAATACAAACATTGCATCTGTACAAAATCAAATTCTTATGAAAAAAGGATATTCTCCATATTATGGAACAATTAATGAAGCTTCACGTGTAATAACAGATATGGATCACTTTCCATACACTAGATTTTTCAGAGGTGTATATTATTCTTCAAATCCTACTGTATTTGAAAGAGAGGCAGGATGGAGACCTGTAATAAATAAATGCTATAAAAATCAGAATTGTGTGGAAAAAAATCCCTATCCTAATAACTGCTGGGAGTATCCATGCTCTACTGTATTACCATGCTACCAAAAAGCAGACAAAGATGGAATAAACAATCCCTGTATAGTACTGTACAGATAAATTATTCAAATATTTTGTTTTATAACTTTTTTATAAAGTTATAAAACAAATTTAATTATACGTCTAGTTTTATTAAATATAATTTAAGTTATCAAACATTTCTCGTTATCGTTTATTTTATACAAAGGTGAATTATCTATAACTATATTTTTAGTATTATGTAAAATATTTTTTAATTTATACATAGGTAAATAATCCAAAATTATATTACTAACATCATTAGGTAAAGGTAAAACACCTTTAACATATGATCTAATATATTTATCAATAATAATAACATTGTTGTGAAATTTACAAACTAAATTTTTATTACTTATAGTACAATTTTTACATATTTTACCATTATTTTCTATAGATGGGAATGTACATTGTAATTTTAATAATTCAAAATATCTATGTTTTGGAAAATCATCTGTAGTAAGTCCGTAATTCCGAAAAAATCCATAAATCTTAACGCGTTTATTAATCCCTTTAACTCTGATATGATTTTTTTCTAAATCATTTCTGTAGTCTGTTAATTTATTATATATTATATCACGAAATTCTGTATTTGTTTCAGGATCGTTTTGCCATAACTCTTGTGTTTCAGCTAGATAATCAAATAGTGTTATATTTAATTTCATTCTTCTACGAATTTGTTTATAGTTACCTATTTCTATATTTTTTATAGAGTCATAAAATGATAATTTTTTACCTATTAAGTTATCCCGATATAAATCTCCTTCATAATTTCTATCTTCAAAATCGTGATAGTTATCTTCGTCTTTATAATCATCATCTACTATAATATACATTTTATTGTTATCCATAGAATAAATAATTTTATCAACGATAGTTTTAATATTTTTTTTAAACTCATTTATATGAATTTTTCTTGACAAATCAGTCATTTATACATAAATTGAAAATTATACCTAATTTTCAATTTTGTGCATATACATTCACGGGGCTTCGCCCATATACCTTCGTCCATATATTTTTTAATTAACTTATAGTACAAAGACCGTCGGTAGAAGTAGAATCATCCATTTTATACATAGGTAAATAATCTAATACAATATTACTAACATCGTTATAAAAAGGTAAATTTTTTTTAACTATTGATCTTTGCAGTTGATCAATCTTTATAGCCCTAGTATGAGACTTACATATAAGATTTTCATCGCTTATTGAAATATCCCAGCATAGTTTTCCTTTACATTCTTCAAAGTTACATCGTAAATTTAATAATTTAATATATTTATAAGCAGGAAAATCGTGCTCGTAAAACATATAATCTCTATGAGTACCGTAAATCTTTACACGTTTTTTAATCCCATTTCCAATATTAATACGAGGTTGCTTTTTACCATTCAAATATTCCTTTAATTTATTATATATTATTTCACGAAATTCTGTATTTGTTTCAGGGTCATTTTTCCAAAACTCATGTGTTTCAACTAGATAATCAAACAGTGCTATATTTAATTCCATTCTTCTACTAATTCCTCTGTATTCTCCTATTTCTATATTTTTTATAGAGTCATACAATGATAATTTTTGACTTATTAAATCGTCCCAATACACACTTCCCTCATATGCTAAATCTTCTCTATCTGAGTCATTATCAGAGTCATAATTATCATCAACTATAATATACTGTTTATTCTTGTCCATTGAATAAATAATATCATCAACAATAATTTTAATATTGGTTTTAAACTCATCCATATGAATGTTTCTTAACAAATCAGTCATTGTTATACATAAATTAAAATTTATGTATAATTTTCAATTTTATTTACAAGTAACTTTTAAACTGGAGGTAAAGGGTATTTTGAACGACACGTTTTTAACACTAACTCTTCATTATCACAGTTTGAACTAGATATATCAGTAGACACATCGCTTGAAGCAACTGTAGACACATCGCTGGAAGCAACTGTAGACACATCAGTAGACACATCAGTAGACACATCGCTAGAAACACCTACAGGTACATCAGTAGACACATCGCTAGAAACACCTGCAGGTACATCAGTAGAAACATCGCTAGAAACACTAACATCTCCATTACCTATTGGATTAGCTACAGGTGCAGAAGGTGCATGAGGAGTTATTAAATCAGTTGATAAAGTACTTGAATCAAGTGTTGGTAAAGAAGTAACCTCTACATTACTCGCTTGTTTAGCTATAGGTGTAGAAGGGGTACTAGAACTGCTTGATTTAGACACATCAGTTAATTCAATTTCTTTAACATCTTTAGGCTTAGGTTTAGGTTTAAATTTTTTATACAATAAATACATAAGATATATTCCTACTACAACAGTTTGTAATATTGACAAACTTAATATTATAACAGGGAAAGATCCTATTTCAACACCGCAACGTTTTGATTCATCCATAATGGATTTGGACAATACAGATGTATATATACCAATTGCAAATACAAATGGTAATATATATATGTTCAAACTTTCTCTATTAGTGCTACATCCACATTTTATTATACATAATGCATAGCTTGCTGCAAATGCCATTAAACCAGACCCAATACAAAGGGCAAAATTTAAATTTAGTTTTAACTTTGGAGAATCACAATTTGTTAATTTATTAAATGCTATTGAAGATAAAATTGTTAATAAAAGTCCTATAACAAAAAGACTTGAGCATAGCAAATAAATCATTTTACATATGTAAAATATTTTATTTTTGAGTATTTATTTTTTAAAACAATTACTCTAAAATTTTATTTGTCATCTTCTAGTTTTTCTTTAATTACATCATAACAATCCCTTATAATATCTAAAAACTCATAATATACATCTTTCATAAAAACAGAGTCCATTCCACTCATAATAACTTTACCTGAATGAAATACCAAAAATGTATTATACCTTTGTTTCTTCAGTTTTTTTAATTTGTCTTTTTCCGGTAACATAGATAAATAATCATCGTATGGTACATATACAGAATCTTCCCATTTTCCATCAACATAAGTTAATTTCTTCAATTTAAGATCTTGTATTGGTTTGATAACAGGTATTTTTATATTAACCCCTGTATACCCAAAACTTGTTTCTAATAAAGAATGATAAGTTGTACATGTATTAAAATATTCATCCAGTTTTTCTCTATCTACAAAAAAATTTAATGCAAAATCTATGTTTCTCATAGCAGGTATAAATATTGCTTTTAATGTAGGATGTGAATCATTTTCACTATTAATAGTATATATATCTTTAGAATCTTTTATATAATTCCAAAACCATTTAATACATTTTTCTGAATGTTCATCTTTTTTACACCCTGTCATTTGAAATTTTCCATTACGACTTACTTTAAAATTTATTTTCTTATCATCCATTATCATTATAATGGTTACAGAATTTCTAAAATAATTACCCCTCTTTTTATCATCTTTCTTTTTCTTTTTCTTTTTAAGATCAACACCTCTAATGTTATTTTGATATTCTAAAGTAATTATAGAACCTGATAACAAATGTTTGTTTGGATCATCAGGCTCGTTTTTTTTCTTTCTACCACGTCGTTTTGGAACAAGAGTATAATCAGTAATTGGAAGAAATTTAAACAAATTATCAATATTTAGACTTATATTCGTATTAACTATAAAAGTTTTTGTAGACACTTTTATATCATCAAAATTTAAAAACTTTAAATCACCTACTTCAACCTTTTCTGTAATAACATTTGACATTATTTGTAATTTAAAGGTTTCAAATCTTTAAATTCATTTATTTTTAAAAAACAAAAGTAATATTTAAAGGCTTGAGTCGCTTTTATAAATGAATAATAGAGCAGTCCGAAACTATCTTATTCAAGATTTGGATAAAGATGAAAAACAATCATATGTAGAATATATAAACGGTGATTTTAATTCAACCAAATGGATTGAAAAAACTTCAGAACGAAGAGATAAATTATTATTACTAGACTTAAAATGCAATAAATATTATACCGAAGGGGGCTCTGCCCCTAATAATATTATTTGTTGCAATTCATATGTTTCTATTGAAGAAACAGGCATATGTAAATGTTCAAATGGACATACTTGCTACTCTGTAGTAATTAATGCCATCAATAACTTAATTCCTACTTAATCCCTTATTAGATAACTCATCAGCTCTTTTATTTTCAGTTCTATAAACATGTTCAAATTGAACACTTTTAATACTTTTACATAAATTTTTAGCTTTTTCATAAAATGGTAACAATCTAGCTGATTTAACTTTATAAGACCCTTTCAGTTGTTCAATAACTAATTTACTATCTCCTTTTACTACTAAATTAGTTATATTTCTTTTAATAGCTTCATTTAAACCTAATAATAATCCACTGTATTCAGCAACATTATTAGTTTCTTTTATTCCTACAAATGATGAATCTCCCCATAATTCATTGTTATTTTCATCGTAAATAACAGCACCAGCTCCTGAGGGACCTGGATTTCCTTTACTGCATCCATCAAAAAAAAGAGTATGGGCGGCGGTATGTGACATTTTTAAATATATTTAAATATACATTACTTTTTCAATTTGTTATTTTATAAAGTAACAAATTTTTAACAAACTTGAAAAGAAGGAAAATCTTTACTCATATCACTAACCGATCCTCCGTGTTCCAAATATATAGCTTTTCTAACTTTAAAATGTTTTTCTAATATAGGATTTTTATCAACAATATCAAATATAATAGGAACTACTTCTTCAGTTCTTAACACTCTACCAAGATATTGAATCCAATAAGCTTGAATATCACTTCCTATAATCATAGCATCTAAACGAGGATGATCAAATCCAGTCCCAGTTTTTGAAGCTGTTCCTACTAAAATACGACTTTTATGTTCATATTCCTGTTGTTTTCCTATTAAAGAAGTTACATCTTCTCCTTCATCTCGTAATCTCTTTACTAAATATTGACCTTGATTTACACGTTTACATAATATTAAAAAAACTCTTTCTTTAAACATTTTTACTAACCTTATAATCATTTCATTTCTATTTACATCATTTGACTGAGAATCTAAAATAACCCCCCAATTAACTCGTCCGTTCTTAGCTAACTCTACAGTTGGTGTAAATTTTGTATTAATTTTATAAACAATATGTTTACGAAATAACTTTCTATTAATTTTTCTTTCTCCAAAATACAAATCTAACAACATATTTAATCCATCTTCTCTATATGGAGTAGCAGATAAACCAAGCACATATCTTGGAAGTAGTCGTTGCATACATTTAGATAATCCTTCCGCCATAATTAAATGTACCTCATCAACTATCAAAAATCCAATATTCTTATAATACTCTGCTGTATTTTTTTGAACATTTAGTGCATTCATAATATAATAATCACAATCTTTCATAACACATTTAGGTGTTAAAACTTGAACTGTTGAAGTAGGACAAAACTTTTTTAATGCTTCTTGCCACTGTTTTATTAATACAATTCGATGTGTAACAATCATAGTTTTTAGTTTAATCTTAGTTGATATGTAAATAGACATACAAGTTTTACCAGCCCCCGGAAATGCAGATATAATAGTACTTCCATACTTATTGAGATGTTCTATAGCTTCTTTTTTTATCATCTTTTGTTCGTCTCGTAAAGAACCATCAAACTTACATTTAATAAATGGATAACTACTTCTTTCTGGGCACAGAAAAGGTCCTCCAACACATGAAAATCCATATGCAAAAGGTATATATGCGTATTCATCTCCTACATCAATTGGATATATATACTTAGGTGGAGCATTATAAAGAAAACTTGAACCTTCTATTGTTATTTTTAAATCTTCTATCATTTGTTCACGTATTTCTTGTGACACAGAATCAATGTGAATTTTTCGTGACATTTTGTTTAATTTTAGAACTTATTTTTTAAGTTCAATTATATTATAAAAAATCTTTATAATTTAATCTACTTCAGCTTCATTTGTATTTTCATTCTTTAAAAGATGAGTATACATATACCAACCTAAAGTTAAAAATTTTACTACATCCATAGAATCTTCCGTGGAATTATCTCCCGAATCGTATATTTCTTTTTCATAAGACATATAAAATTCACCAATTTTTTGAACTTGCTCTGGTAACAATTCTTCTTTTTCTATAGAATCAGCTAAAGTTCTCAAAAAAGATACTAATTGTAAATTACTTTTTGATATAAATGACATTAAGTTTCAATCATTATTTTTTAATTTTTTATTTTTAAATCATTATTTAAAATATTTTATATATATAAAAAGAATGACAACTCCTTCGGCATTTAAAATTGTGTCACTAAGTTCACCATCAGCATTTCAATCTAATGAAAAAGTTAATAAAATATATAATACTATTCCATGCACTGTTAAAATTCTTCCGCTCGTCAGCAGCCTTGTTACTTACAATGACAGCAACAAGTTAGATTTATCAGGTATCTGCACTGTTAGGCTTGCAGCATCTGGTACAGCAACAAACCCCCCAACCATACAATACGCTATTACAACTGTAACAGGATTAGTACCTGGTCAGATTGTAACATTTTTTAATGATAATGCCGCATTAACTTATACAATAGAAGGTGGAACACTGGCGGGTGGTATAATTTATACAGGAGGACCAGCTGGTGTAAAAACAATTACTGCTTTGATGGGAAGTGGAATAGGATTAACA
>Ga0207938_1000189_pt1 | contig 10976 bp, 12 predicted proteins | sample LakMenEpi15Mar12_FD_150671 | JGI IMG/M metagenome (GOLD analysis project Ga0207938, IMG submission 150671) | Freshwater microbial communities from Lake Mendota, WI - 05MAR2012 deep hole epilimnion (SPAdes) | ecosystem: Environmental > Aquatic > Freshwater > Lake > Epilimnion/Euphotic zone ...
ATTGTTTTTTACTTAAACGTCTTCTAGATTGTTTTTTACTTAAACGTCTTCTAGATTGTTTTTTACTTAAACGTCTTCTAGATTGTTTTTTACTTAAACGTCTTCTAGATTGTTTTTTATTTGAACGTCTTCTAGATTGTTTTTTACTTAAACGTTTAAACCCAAACGACGAAAATTTGTTTTCAAGAAATCCAGTGTCTTCAGGTGACGTGTCTTCCATTGTACCTGCGGTTGACGTGTCTTCCATTGTACCTGCGGTTGACGTGTCTTCCATTGTACCTGCTGTTGACGTGTCTTCAGTTAATGTGTCTGTAGCTGACGTGTCTTCAGTTAATGTGTCTGTAGCTGACGTGTCTATGTTTTTTGCCATTTTTATAAACATATTTGTATCTTCCTTTCCAAATAAACTTATTAATTCTTCTTTGGTTAATATTTTTTTGCCAAAACTAAATTTTAGTGATGCAGTACCCCCAATATTAGTATATAATTTAATACTAGTTAGTGCTGCTAATACAGTGCTAAGAATAAATGTATTAGAAATAAAATCCGTCCAACCACCAAATGCTGATGTATATGATAATGGTAATACTAAAGTTGCAGATGTAGCAAAATATAATGTTGTATAAACAATCATTGATATATATTGGTTTAAGCCATAAAAATTACATAAAAGACTTCTTCCTATTTTTATGTCAAACATTGATGGTTCTGATAGTGTATAATTATTATCAGCTACGCATTTATATGCTACGCTAGGAATTAACGACGGTGGACCAGCAGCAGTAACTACTTGCGATAAACTAACAAATTTATGTGATGAATTGATACATACAATCCCAGTAAATAGTAATTTCATAAATTCGGCACAATTTATACTTTTCATATTTTTTTTAGATTTTTTTGGCGCACTGTTAGGTATATCATCTTTTAGTATTAATTCATTTTTTTTAATGACTCCAAACAGTTTAGTTCTATTATAAAATAAATTAGTTGATGTTTTTTGAGTAGATAATACAGGATAAAATAAACTTGAATCTGAAGAACTTTGTATAAATATATCATCTTTAGGTTCACAAATTGAAAATCTATTAGAATTTTTAATTAGTAATTCTTTAAGATCTTGTATATGTTTTTCAGTAAGATAACCCATAGCTACTAGTACCATATTACTTACAGGGTTTGTTGATTTTGCATTGTATAATATTTTTTTTACTAATTCTTCTTCAGGTGAATTTATTATATGCGAATATCCAACTTTTTTATCATTTAATAAAACTGAAGTACCTGAGTCATAAGATGTCCCAAACGAAACTCTCCTGTTTTGATAATCAATAGTTGCAGTTGAATGGGCTTCTTCATTAAATTGTTTAGAACCTATACTCCATATTCTTACAATAGCTCCTGGTTTAATAACATCTGTATTTAAGTGTTTTCCATCGTTTGAAAATACAGACTCAAACATATTTGATATATAATCATTTTTTACTTTTAATCCATTCTTAAATACTTGTCCTTTATGAAACTCTTCTAAACTTATTAACTTTTGAGTTGTTTGGTTGTATATTTTGGATGTTTTATTTGGATTTTCAGCACCTTGTCCTTTAAATTTAATAGAGCCTAAATTTTTTAATACATTATCAATATACGTCCTAGCACATTTATCATAATTACCAATACCTGTTTCTATAATTTTTGTTTCTTCTTGTGATAAACCCTTATGTTTTTTTTTAGATGGTTTACTGTTATCAAGACTTTTTCTTTTCATTTATTAATAAATTTTATTAATAAATTTTATTAAAATTGATTTAAAATTTATATTATTGATATTTTTCATAAATGTCACATTTCGTGTACTCAAAAAATTATAATATATCTTTTCTAGGACTTGAAAAAATGCATAGTTTTGATACATGTAAATATGATAAAATATTTTCTTTTTTAAAAGAAAATAAAGTAAAGAATATTGAAACCAATGTTAGTGAAATAACCAAAGAAGAATTATGTGCTATCCATACACTAAATTATCTAGAAAAATTAGATTATAGTTATGAAGTTGGAAAAATGTGTGAATTATATTTAATGGCTGTTGTCCCCAACTTCTTAATTCAAAGATTTATTTTATCTCCTATGAGATATCAAGTTAAAGGTACTATTATGGCTGGAGAAATGGCATTGAAAAATAAATGGTGTGTAAATATAGGAGGAGGTATGCATCATGCCTCTTCTGACGACGGAGGAGGATGGTGTTTATATAGTGATATTCCTCTTTCTATTAAAAATTTGATGACAAAAAAGAAAATAACTAAATCTATGATTATTGATCTTGATGTACATCAGGGAAATGGTATTGAAAGAGATTTATCTAAATTTCCAAAAAAATCAATATATATGATTGATTGTTATAATCATAGTCTTTATCCGTGTGACGAGGATGCTAAAAAAGCAATCAATATTGATATTGATGTAACAGAAAATACTACAGATAAAAAATATCTTGCATCTATTAATTCAGCAATTAAAAAAGGTTTAAAAAATTTTAGTCCTGATATAGTGTTTTATAATGCAGGAACAGATATATTAGATGGTGATCCATTGAACGGAGGTGTGTCTATTACAGAAGACGGGGTTATAAAACGCGATGAACTTGTGATGAAAGCATTTACAGACATAGGAATACCAATTGTTATGGTATTATCAGGTGGTTATTCACCTAAATCTGTAAACGTGATATCAAACAGTATGTACAATTTATATAAAAAATTACCAAATTAAATTTAATTAAATTTAATTTAATTAAAATGACTCAACGCGTATTAGAACAAGTATTAGACTATAAATATGCTAATAATATGGTTAAAAAGTATGATTTATCTGTAAATTTAAAAAAAGGACCTAAAGGTGTTTCTTTGTTTGCTAAAAGACCAATAAAAAAAGGTAATATAGTATCATACTATAAATTTAAATTATTCCCCACTAAAAATTTTAAAGGTGTTAAAAAAGATATGTATGCAATGTCAGTGTATACAAAAAATTATAATTTTAATCCTCGTGTAATAGGAGACATTTTTGAAGGAAGCTTAGAACCTCCTAAATACAATATACCATTTTGGGCTTATTTTTCTAACGAACCTTCAGGAAATCAAACAGAAAATTGCACAATCGATCCAAATTTAAAAAGTAATTATGGCAATAGACATATTGTTAAAGAAGGAGATACTATGATTTACAAACTTATAGCTTCTAAAGATATAAATCAAGGTGAAGAAATTGTTTGGTGTTATGGTAAATATTATAATAGAAAATATGAAGCAAATTGCTAGTAATTATTTGGATATAAGTATTTCAGTTGGATTTTCGTTATTTTGATAACTTTGTTCAGTTAAATTTATTTCATTTGTATCTTGTTTATTATTTTGGTTTAAATTTGGTGTAATATTACTTTCATCTATATATTTTCCATCTTTTATTAAAATAATATCATTTAATAATTTTTTAAGAATGTTAGAATTAAGTTTTTCATATATATGAAATAAAGACGCTATTCCATTTAATGATATACCAAGCCATATTAATTTATGGTCATTAACACTTGCAGCATATGATGTAACTAATAAACCACTTGATTGTATTAAATGAAAACTATATAATAACCACTGATTTGTTATATTTAAACATTTTCTTTGATTTAAAAATCTATTCAAGTCCTTATGTTTATTATCATTTAAAATATCGTTTATTTCTTTACTCATTTATATTTATAAATTAAATATAAACCTATTTAACTATTTTATATACGAACAAATTTTTGAACACAAATAATTACCACTTACATTATTATTACGAAACCACATATCCATCATCTTCTTTTTCAAAAAACGAGTATATTTTTTTCTAATTACCATCATCTTACATCCTTTTTGTAAAATTTTTACTTTATCATTACACGAGTAACATACAATTAACCGGTAATAATGATCATAACTAATTGCATGTGACCAACAATATGGGCAATATGAATATGGAGGTTCTAAATTAAATATAATATCTTCCATCTTATTAACTTATTTATTTTAATATATAAATTCATTTTACTACCATAAAATTTTCCAAGACCAAAATTCTGGGCTTGTTTTAATTTTGTAAAACGGAACTCCATCATCTCTTATAATTTTACTATGTCTTGCTCTCCAATTTTTTTTTATTAGTTTATCATTATGATCTATAAAAGTAGACCCTGTTTTTGAACCAAAATTAATTTTTTTTCCTTTGTATATCACATAAAACCGTTTATTTTTTGTTGTTGATTTACCAAAATCAGTAGCTCCCAACTTTGCCGCTTTGTTATACAAATCTATCATTTTCATTTATAATATAATTATATTATAAATTTCAAGTTTACAAAACTAACCTATGTTTATCATGTAAATCTACTATTCTTTTGTTCCATATACCATCTCTAACTCTTATTAGAATATCATCTACAAATGCTACACAATTATAAGATTCATTTCGTTGATGAGCATAAGGTATCTTTTCATTACCCCATTTACTTACTGCTATATTAAGAATATCATTAAAATTCATATTAGACGATCCAAACCCTTGTTCATAACCATTATTTGTTTTAATATCTCCTATTACTCCAAAACTATGAGAAAAACATTCTAATACAAATATCTTAGTATTAGAATGAGTACCTATACATTTAATTTTACTATTATTAGTAGACAAAACAGGACTTCCTTTTTCACTATGAAAATGAATTATACGACAGGATACATAATTATCTCTTATAGTATTAATATCAACACTGCAAAATACAGAAATAGAATGAAACCAATCTCCTTTTTTACGTGTAGGACCTTTCATCCGTCCAATAGGATATTCGTGGCTTAATAAAATATTGTTATAAAAGAGAGTCATTTTTATTTTGTTAAAAAAATATAAAATAAAAATCAATTTTATGTAATAATCTTTAAAAATTGATTATTACATAAAAATGTCTAAATTTTTCAAAAATGTCTAATAGTAATAAAAGAAAATGTATATGCGGTAAAGTACAACCATTGTTTGGGTTCATTAATGATAAAAAAGCTACATGTTGTTATTACTGTAAACACATTGAAATGATTGATATAGTACATAAAAAATGTATCTGTGGTAAAGTACAACCATTGTTTGGGTTCATTAATGATAAAAAAGCTACATGTTGTTATGACTGTAAACACATTGAAATGATTAATATAGTACATAAAAAATGTATCTGTGGTAAAGTACAACCATTGTTTGGGTTCATTAATGATAAAAAAGCTACATGTTGTTATGACTGTAAACAACCTGAAATGATTGATATAGTACATAAAAAATGTATCTGTGGTAAAGTACAACCATTGTTTGGATTCATTAATGATAAAAAAGCTACATGTTGTTATGACTGTAAACAACCTGAAATGATTGATATAGTACATAAAAAATGTAAAACACTAATGTGTGATACACAAGTTAAGTCAAAATATAAAGGATTTTGTTTAAGGTGTTTTTTCTTTACCTATCCTGATATACCATTAACAAGAAATTATAAGACAAAAGAAAATACTATTACTAAAGTAATTCTAAAAGATTTTCCAAATTTTGATTGGATTTTAGACAAAATAGTAAAAAATGGATGTTCTAAAAAACGACCTGATATGTATTGTGATTTTGGTAGTCATATTTTAATTATAGAAATAGATGAGAACCAGCATGCAAATTATTCATGTGAAAATGAAAATAAAAGAATTATGGAGCTGTCAAAAGATTTTAATCATAGATTAATTATATTTATTCGAATGAATCCAGATTCATATATTGATAAAAATAATAAAAAAATTCAAAGCTGTTTTGTAGTTAAAAAAGATACTGGAAAAGTTGAAGTTAGATCTGAAAAAGAATTAGATAGACGTATGACTAAAGTAAAAAAACAAATTATTAAATATTCTGAAGGTTTTAAAGCAGATAAAACTATAATAACAAAAAAATTATTTTTTTCTAATTGATTAAATTGAAATTTTAATAAGATTATAACAAGAAAATAAACTTATGCTACCTTTCAGAAAAGAAGTTAATATTAGGAACCTTGTTCCTGGTGAAAAATATTACGCGATGGGTAGAACAGAACACGAATGGTTCAGAGGTGTTTTTACAGAGTATTGGACAAATATATCAGGATATCTTATGGTGCAATTTCACAACTCATTTTACCATACGTTGAAGTTTTCAAGTTATACTGGGTCTCGTAAAGAACATATTACAGGGCTTTATTGGAGAGTATTTGATCAAAACGATCAACAATCCTTTAAATATTATAATGAAAGTCTATTTACTACTACCCAAAAAAAAGAACTGTTATCTAGATATATTTTACGCGAATGTAGGCAATATGAGAGGGGTTTAACCGGTTCAACAAAATTGGGAAAATGGCTCCCTCGTAATATAGTACGTAAAATTAGACAATATATTATTTAGAAAATAACATCTTCGTTAAGTAAACTTATAATATATTATTTTCAAACAAAAACTATTTGAAAATATAAGTAAATAATAAATGATAGATGTATTACAAAAAGATGGATATATACTTTTTAAACAAGTTTTGTCTCCTTCAGACATTGAACAAGGATCATCATTCATCACCAAGAAAGAAGTAGATTATGCTAGTATGACAAAGTTTATCACGTCAATATTACTTCCACATACAAGTCAACAAATGGGGAATGACTGGAATATAGTTCATACAAAGTATAGAGTAAGTAATAATAACAATTCAGATGCTGGGGCATTTCATAGAGATGTTGTATGTATGGGACCATGGATTCCTGCATTAACATGTTTAACTTATTTTGATAGTACAGTGATGGAATTGATACCGGGATCTCATCATAAAATAGGAGTAACGTATAAAGAAGCACTATCAATGTTTTATAAACGTGTTTCTATTTATGTTGAACCTGGAGATATTCTTATATTTTATGCTACAATATTACATAGAGGGATATTTACAAGAGGTCAAAAACAAAGGCGATTAGTTCAAGTATTTGATTGTTTTTTTGATCCTGTACAAGAAGCTAAATATTATTCTTCATTAATTCATATTACTGGAAAGCCATCTGCTCACAATAGCTTTCTTGTAATTAATAAATCACCTATTCTTAAAGATGTTAACAACTTTTATGGATTCTTAAACGCAGCAAGAGGATATGGAAGCAATAGAAACTTATCATTTGAAGGTCGTCAAACTTTTTGTTCAGAAGGATTTTGTGGTCGTGTAACGGTTATACCAAATACAATGCAACCAATTAATCAATATATTCTAAATACTGAAAATAATTATGAGCATTATGATTTAAACCCGTGTTATAGGTCTAAATGGAGATGGGAATTATACACCAAAGGTTTATTGATTCATATAATAATGACATTATGTGCTATTATTATTATGTCATATGTAATTTATATAATTTATTCGCGTATAAAATTACAACTTTCACATAAGAGGTTGTAGTTGTATATTTTAAAATTTAATTATATACAACTACAACCTCTTATTTTAAATAAAAATTATATTTAATTATATTTAATTAAATTGTTTAATTAAATATGAATGAACTTAACAAGCAAAATGCTAATATTATTACGATAGGAATCGTTATCATCACATTTTTTATACTATGGGATAATCTTCACCGCTTGACAAATCATACAGGAAAAAATTTCACCCGTCACAAGGACCATACATCGACATATGCACATTTTAGCAAAGTGGAGTCAATAAACTACTTCGTATACCCCAGACTGCTTCTAACCCACCCGACATATATTACTCTGAATGAAAACGAAGGATTATTTATCCCGAAAAGATGGTGGCACTGGGTCAGTACAAATGAGCCAACAGCCGCTATCAATTTCTGGTATATAAACGATGACGATTCTGGTTCGTTTTACAAAATAAAGTACAAACAAGTCATTGATTGGGATACTCTTGATGAGGAGAAGGTATCTGTATGGAAATCGGACGGTAGCGACATGACCAGAACATCTAGTATGGGCAAATTCCGAAAAAGTACCGGTATTGCCGAATATACGATAACGTTGGATAATTTTGGCATTGGGGCAAACAATAAAAACATAAAAAATATACTGAAGTCATACGTCAAACCTCCATATGAAATGGGAGTCCGGGAACCTAACACATACGATTTTAACCTATGGGTTTCAAACGGTGCCCACGACACTGGATTACACTACGACGACGAAGATGGATTTTTATGTGTCTTGTACGGAAAAAAAAACATAATACTATACCCGCCCGAAGACAGCCGTTACTTATACCCATACCCAGTCACATCATTTAAATGGCTCGTCAATCCAACTCTCAATTTTAGATATAACTCCAATCAAAATTTAGGGCCAGTTAAAGGCCCTCCGTCAACCCACCTCCTATACGAAACATGTAAAAAATACCCCCGAGTACTGAGCGAAATAAGCAAGTTTCACGAAACATTCAAGGCAAACAACCTTGTATGGGGATTTAAGAAAACAAGCGGTGCAGACGGGGCATACAGGTGGGAACTGTACCACTACACCCTTGATCAACAACCATCAATCACATCGTGGGACCTCACCAACTCAACACCCGTAAAAGGCGATGCCGTACATTTCTACTACAACCACGATAAAAATAATACAGTAAAACTCCCATTTTGGGGGTACGGGACCGAATACAAAAATGAACGCATCACACCCGAAGCCAATATGTTTGTAGTAGATTCTTACGAGGGATTTGTAGCAAACTACGACAACCATATGAAAAAGCTCGGGTTTGACCACATTAAAAACACCTTTAAAAAACTAATTTGCAATAAATATTCCACATACGAAATATCCGTTTTCAACAAAAAAGAAAACCAAATCTTTGTAATGTACCTCGGAATACAAACTTCAGAATTCCTCAGCTTTTTAATTGAAAACAACTACCCAATCCCGCTTGTAAATTATGTAAGACAACACATCAACAAACTAAAAATAAACCACGAAATAACCATAGTGTACGACACCACAACCCTCAAACCAATCCGATCAGGATTTTACGGTCTACTTTAAAAACCACATTCGCATTTTTAAAAAATTAATTGTTCTCACCTGTATCTACCGCAGTTTTTCATCACGCCGCCCATCTTCTTATTTTAAATAAAAATTATATTTAATTAAATTGTTTAATTAAATATGAACTTAACAAGCAAATATCATTTGATATGTGTTCCTATAAGAACACTATTATTTCTTATTATATTTCTAACACCTGACAAATATATGAATGCTTGGTTAATTCCGGCTATATTATCTTTAATTGTAGTTTCTTACAGATATCTAACATATAGTAAAGATCAAAAAGGTGGATTTGGTCAACCAGTTAGATGGCAAAAAGCAAGATTATTTCATTTATTAACAATTTTAATGTTTACGGTATTAATTTTGAATAAAAATTATAAATTAGCAAAAATGATACCATTAGTAGATTTACTTTCTGTATTTTTTTATACTCCAACAATATAGTTTTCACTTTGAAATGTACTTTGTACCTTTGTTATATTAATTGTATTTCTTTCATTTTTCAGTTTTTTCAGTATTTTAAGTGATGTAGAATTTAAATTAATATAGTTATCCTGTAAACAGTAATCCAATTCTAGTATAGATACATCTGTAATTTCTGACTGTTGTTTATAATACTTATAAAAATTTTGTTGAATAGATTTTAAATCATTTAACGAAAATAATTCAAGATAATAAACAAATATTTTGTTCCACTTAGTAGATATTTCTACTGGCTGAGATATATTTAACGCTGTTTTAATAGCCAAATCTATATTTTTATTTTTATCAATTAATAATTCTTCACATGCTTCTCTATATGCTGTTTTAGATTCATTATCATCTTTTATTTCATATCTACCTTTTACAACACCTATAGATGTTTTTGTATTACTAAACGCTATTTCAATTGAATTCATTGTATTACTTTTTTGTAGTACAGTAAACTTGTATTTAGAATTATCATCAAGTAATATATTATCATAAGACCATTGATATTCTTTTTTATGTAATTTACACTTTTTGTGTATTTTTTTATGTTCTTTTATAAGATTAATAAATTTTGATTCTTGTAAAGTCATACTATGGGCAAAGCTCCCAACAGTATTATGAAAAGCAGAAAAAGTTATCATATTGTGACAACTTTGTAAACAATAGTGTTTCACCCGGGACTTTTTATCATCACACTTGCAATAAATGTAATCTGATAAATAACGTGACTCATGTACAATTAATATATTATTTTGATGAAAAAAAACAATTGATGACTCCTGCATTTTTAATTTAAAAAATTAAACTATTTATAGTTTAATATTTATTCTTTTTTAAGTTCGTTATCAAAATAATATTTAGGTGTTGTTGATATTCTTACATGCAAGTAAGAAACTCCTAACCCATGCACGCTTATCCATACTTTACCTTTTTTATTCATAAATTGCTTAGCTACTTCTGCAACATGTTTCCAAAAATTTTTTTGTTGTATTTCGGGTGCATTATCAATAAAATCTTTTAATGTAGCATAATTTTTTCCACTAACAGGCATTGGAATGACTAACATAGTATCTTTACTTAAATTTAAAAAAGAAACAGCATATTTATTTTGTGAATTATTTATATATTCTTGAAATTCTGTTTTATCTTGTTCTTGTGGTAACTTATTATCCACTCTAAAAGTTTGTTTAAATACTGCTTTCCCATTATTTTTTAATACACTTGTATTCCATTGAAATTTACCTTTTATATTTATTGGGTATTTCATTGGAATACCCTTTTCCCAATTGGTTAAAATAGTACTCCATAATTGTTCTTTACTTTCTGCTTTACTTTCTTTACGGCTTGCTTTTTTATTT
>Ga0207938_1000191_pt1:2500-10904 | contig 10904 bp, 7 predicted proteins | sample LakMenEpi15Mar12_FD_150671 | JGI IMG/M metagenome (GOLD analysis project Ga0207938, IMG submission 150671) | Freshwater microbial communities from Lake Mendota, WI - 05MAR2012 deep hole epilimnion (SPAdes) | ecosystem: Environmental > Aquatic > Freshwater > Lake > Epilimnion/Euphotic...
ACCCCTGATAAAAATTATAGACTTCAGATATTCAAAGCATGACTAAGCGAAAAGCGAAGTGTTTTGTATTTCTGATCTTTATAGATCAAAGATTCTTTTAAAAGTCCAAAGAGATGTGCTTATTGGAAATTCCAGTAAGAGACATTTAGAGAGATAACAACAACACCGTGCAATAGCCATGGATACCGATTAAGTCTTTGAAAGGTATTAGAAGCCCGCAAGGGTAGAAAGCATGATATTGTACGCGGGTAAAAAAAACATAATCTAAGGCTCAAGAATAAATAACCGTATTCTTGGGCGTTGACACAATCAAGCGCAAAAGGGCATTCGATGGATGCCTTGGCATTAAGAGGCGATGAAGGACGTGTTACGCTGCGATAAGCTGTGGGGAGGTGCGATAAACCTTTGATCCGCAGATTTCCGAATGGGGAAACCCACCACATTGTGGTATCCCTACCTGAATAAATAGGGTAGGGAGGCGAACCCAGGGAACTGAAACATCTCAGTACCTGGAGGAAAGGACATCAACCGAGACTCCGTTAGTAGTGGCGAGCGAACGCGGACCAGGCCAGTGCCTTGGACAAGAGAAGAAGAATGCTATGGAAAGAGCAGCCAAAGAGGGTGATAGCCCCGTATTCGTAAAAGCTTGTTTGAGGACTTGAGTAAGGCGGGACACGAGAAATCCTGTTTGAACATGGGGGGACCACCCTCCAAGCCTAAGTACTCCTTAATGACCGATAGTGAACAAGTACCGTGAGGGAAAGGTGAAAAGAACCCCAAGTAGGGGAGTGAAATAGATCTGAAATCGGATGCCTACAAACAGTCAAAGCGGGATTACCCGTGATGGCGTACCTTTTGCATAATGGGTCAGCGAGTTTATGTTCGTAGCAAGCTTAAGCCGATAGGCGTAGGCGCAGGGAAACCGAGTCTGATAAGGGCGTAATATAGTTACGGGCATAAGACCCGAAACCGAGTGATCTAGCCATGGGCAGGTTGAAGGTGCGGTAACACGTACTGGAGGACCGAACCCACTTCTGTTGCAATAGCAGGGGATGACCTGTGGCTAGGGGTGAAAGGCCAATCAAACTCGGAGATAGCTGGTTCTCCGCGAAAACTATTGAGGTAGTGCGTCGGATGATTGCTGTTGGGGGTAGAGCACTGAATGGGCTAGGGGGGAGCGATCCTTACCAAACCCAATCAAACTCCGAATACCAACAAGCACAGTCCGGCAGACACACGGTGGGAGCTAAGTTCCATCGTGGAAAGGGAAACAGCCCTAACCGTCCGCTAAGGTCCCCAAGTTATAGCTAAGTGGGAAAGGAAGTGGGAAGGCCAAGACAGCCAGGAGGTTGGCTTAGAAGCAGCCATCCTTTAAAGAAAGCGTAATAGCTCACTGGTCTAGACAAGCCGTCCTGCGCCGAAAATGTAACGGGGCTAAAGCTATACACCGAAGCGACGGGTGAGCAGAGTAATCTGTTCGCGGTAGCGGAGCGTTCTCTAGGCCTGAGAAGCCAGACTCGTGAGAGCTGGTGGAGGTATGAGAAGTGAGAATGCTGACATGAGTAACGACAAACAGGGTGAAAGACCCTGTCGCCGTAAGTCCAAGGGTTCCTACGCAATGTTAATCAACGTAGGGTTAGCCGGTCCCTAAGGTGAGGGCGAAAGCCGTAATCGATGGGAACATGGTTAATATTCCATGGCCAGAAGGAGAGTGACGGAGATTGTAAGTGGTTGAGGCTTAATGGATTGCCGAGGCTGCGAAAATCTTCCAGGAAATAGCACCTTCATTTCAGATGACAGAGTTCAGGAGCAATCTTGATATCTGCCATCTGAAAAATGACCGTACCCTAAACCGACACAGGTGGACGAGTTGAATATACTAAGGCGCTTGAGAGAACGATGTTGAAGGAACTCTGCAAATTGCCCCTGTAACTTCGGGAGAAGGGGGACCCATGATTGGGCAACCAGTTGTGGGTGGCACAGAATAGAGGGTAGCGACTGTTTATCAAAAACACAGGACTCTGCAAAGTCGAAAGACGAAGTATAGGGTCTGACGCCTGCCCGGTGCTGGAAGGTTAAGAGGAGAGGTGCAAGCTTTGAATCGAAGCCCCAGTAAACGGCGGCCGTAACTATAACGGTCCTAAGGTAGCGAAATTCCTTGTCGGGTAAGTTCCGACCTGCACGAATGGCGTAACGACTTCCCTACTGTCTCCAACATCGACTCAGTGAAATTGGATTCCCCGTGAAGATACGGGGTACCCGCGGTTAGACGGAAAGACCCCGTGCACCTTTACTACAGCTTTGCAGTGGTATTAGGGAAGACATGTGTAGGATAGGTGGGAGCCTTTGAAGCATTAGCGCCAGCTAGTGTGGAGGCGTCCTTGAAATACCACCCTTGTGTTCTTTGATATCTAACGCATTCCCATGATCTGGGAAGCGGACCCTGCATGGTGGGTAGTTTGACTGGGGCGGTCGCCTCCGAAAGAGTAACGGAGGCGCGCGATGGTAGGCTCAATCTGGTTGGAAATCAGATGATGAGTGCAATGGCATAAGCCTGCCTGACTGCGAGACAGACAAGTCGAGCAGAGACGAAAGTCGGTCATAGTGATCCGGTGGTTCCTCGTGGAAGGGCCATCGCTCAACGGATAAAAGGTACGCCGGGGATAACAGGCTGATCTCCCCCAAGAGTCCCCATCGACGGGGAGGTTTGGCACCTCGATGTCGGCTCATCACATCCTGGGGCTGAAGCAGGTCCCAAGGGTTCGGCTGTTCGCCGATTAAAGTGGTACGTGAGCTGGGTTCAGAACGTCGTGAGACAGTTCGGTCCCTATCTGCCGTGGGTGTTGGAATATTGAAAGGAGTTGCCCCTAGTACGAGAGGACCGGGGTGAACATACCTCTGGTGTACCAGTTGTCGTGCCAACGGCAGCGCTGGGTAGCTACAGTATGGACGAGATAACCGCTGAAAGCATCTAAGCGGGAAACTTCCCTTAAAACTAGTATTCCCTATGAGAGCCGTGAAAGACCATCACGTTGATAGGCCAGATGTGGAAGGAGGGTAACCTCTGTAGCTAACTGGTACTAATCGCTCCATTGGCTTGATTGTGACAAACTCAACGCCCAAGTATATGGTTATGAAAATAAAAAACTCGATACGATTCAACACAAAACGAATTGTATGTGGAGTTGTTATCTCTCTAAAAAACACACACATTGAAGAAGCACAACGTCTGTGCGATGAGATTTGGTGGGTATTGCGAGCGTGACACACACGAACCCATCCCGAACTCGACCGTGAAACCGCTCTGCGCCTATGATACTATCACTTAAGTGCTGGGAAAGTCGGTCCTCACCAAATCTCTTCGCTCAGACAACACGCTTCTTTCAAACTAAATGCATCTCTCGGACTATTCTCGAAAACCTCCCCTCCAAACTTAAGACCACATATTTTCTTTGTCTATATCGTGCTTGTGTGGCATATTGTTGCTTCATTCATTGTTAGCTGTATATGGTTTTTATGTTCAAAAAATTGCTTTTATTAGGGATCATATTCTCTTTCACTGTGGTAATAGGCGGCGGAGATAGTGAAGACTTTTTATTTTTTAAAAGTTCTGGATTAGCTAGCATAGGTCCTTGCAGTACTATGGACCCGATGGAAAATCAAATACGTCGTAAAGCAGCAAACGTGATTCTTGAAATTTATGATGTTGTTAATAAGAAAGGTAGATTTCCTGAGCTTAAGCAAAACGCTGGGAAAGCTTTACAGGAAGAATTTTCTATACCTTCTTCTTGGGAAGTAACACAGGCTTCGTCAAGGATTGAAGGGATTCAAATTCGGCATGTGTCACCGAAAGAAGATGTCTCATTATCGAAGTGTGTTAGCCATATTTGTGAATACAAAGGCGAATTAGTTGTAGAATGCACAAGTGCTGCTACAATCGCTAAATTTTCTGTGCTTAGTGCTTTTTATTCAGATTTTCGCATTAATTCAATAAAATCTTTTCTATGCCGTGAGCTTCCTAATTTTGCCATTGCTACCTATTTCGAAAAGCTAAATACCATATTTTCCAACTATTTATACGACGAATTGTTATCAACCGATGATATTTCAGATATTCAATTGGGAGATTTTCTTTATATTAAAGGTCACCCATTGTGTTTAACTGCAGATTATGCACGTGGTGAAAATCTATATTGTGTTGGCTTTAAGGGATGTAATCCTATGTTTATAGGATTTGGTCAATTGTTTATTGACGGTCCTAAAACAGCTGAACAAATTCAACATTCTCTAGCTGAAGCTTACGCGCTGCAAAGCGCAGATTATGTGGAGGCAGCAGAGGCACTTAGAGAAGTCAAAAAACAACACTTTTATCAAAGTAAAATTGGAATTGAAAAAATTAGAAAGGCCTTGAGGTTGTAAGTACAACATAGTTAGGCGGAGATATTCATGATTAATCCTTTGCATATCTTGCTATTTATGGCATAATCCCCTCAGTTATAACTTCTAACCGGCTCTTTTTATATATCCCGAGCCACTCTTCAGGAACACTTTACATGCAAGCCAACAAAGAAAATTTCTCAGATTTATTAAACGAATTCATGCAAGACAGCCGCACTTTCGAGGGCAAGGTTGTTAAAGGCACAATTATTACTATCTATAACGATATGGCAACAATTGACATTGGAATGAAATCCGAAGGTCGCGTTGCACTAAAAGAAATCACAGGCCGTGCAGGAATGCATGAAGCAAAAGTTGGTGATCGTATTGATGTGTATGTTGAGCGTTTAGAAGATCGTCATGGCGAAGCAATGCTAAGCGTTGAAAAAGCGCGTCGTGAAGCTTCCTGGAATATTTTAGAAGAAGCACTAGTTTCTGGTGGACATATAAATGGTGTGATTTTTGGACGCGTAAAAGGCGGTTTCGCTGTTGATCTAGATGGCGTTATTGCCTTCTTGCCAGGTAGCCAAGTTGATATTCGCCCAATTCGTGACCTAATGCCACTTATGAATATCGCACAACCATTCAAGATTTTGAAAATGGACAAGAGCCGTAGCAACATCGTTGTTTCACGACGCTCAGTTCTAGAAGAATCACGCGCAGAAGCACGTACAGAACTAGTAGCTAACCTTTCAGAAGGTCAAGTGGTAGCTGGTGTTGTGAAAAACATTACTGACTACGGTGCGTTTATTGACCTTGGTGGCGTAGATGGATTACTGCATGTGACTGATATCTCATGGCGTCGTATTAACCATCCAAATGAAGTATTGAAAATTGGTGAAACAATTGACGTTCAAGTTATTCGTTATAACAAAGAAACTCAACGTATTTCATTGGGTATGAAGCAACTTGAATCAGATCCATGGCAAAATATTGACTTGCAATACAAGCCAGGTCAAAAAGTTACAGGTAAAGTTACAAACATTACGGATTACGGTGCATTCGTTGAATTACAACCCGCAATTGAAGGTCTAATTTACGTAACTGAAATGAGCTGGACGAAGAAAAACCTTCACCCAGGTAAAATTTTGACAGTTGGTCAAGAAGTTGAAGTTGTTGTGCTAGTTGTTGATTTGTCAAAGCGTCGTATTAGCCTTGGCTTAAAGCAATGTATGGACAACCCATGGCAGAAATTGGTTGAAGATCACCCACTTGGAAGCGTATTCGAAGGCGTGATTAAGAACGTAACTGAATTTGGTTTGTTCGTAGGAATTAATGACCAATTAGACGGTATGGTTCACATTAATGATATTGCTTGGGAAGAAACAACTGAAGAAACGCTAAAGCAGTTCACAAAAGGACAAATGCTAAAAGTTAAGGTTCTTGATATTGATCCTGAAAAAGAGCGTGTAAGCCTTGGTGTGAAGCAAGTTACTGGTGACCCATTGGCAGATGCATTTTCATCAATTAAAAAGGGCGACGTTGTAACCTGTTCAATTACTGCAATTGATGATCGCGGCATGGAAGTTTCGCTTGCAAATGGCCTAAGTGGATATATCAAAAAAGCTGATATCGCAAAAGATCGTTCAGAACAACGTACTGACCGTTTCGCTGTAGGTGAAAAAATTGATGCAAAAGTTGCTGCAGTTGAAAAATCATCTCGTAAGGTGAGCTTGTCAATTAAGTCTCGTGAAATGGATGAAGAAAAAGAAGCATTATCAACTTATGGTTCATCAGATAGCGGAGCTACTTTGGGCGACATTTTGGGTACAGCTTTAAGCAAAGCAAAGTCTAAAAAAGCTGCTGCAGAACCAGCAGAAGCTAAAGAAGCTGCGCCTGCTAAGCCGAAAAAAGTAACAAAGAAGAAGGCAGATGCTGAAGCAGCTGAATAAAGCTGAAGCATAAATCTATGTTGTAAAATGGGTGGGGAAAAGGTAGTCTTTTCCCCACATTCTTTAGGGAAAACGTATGAACTGGATCACGAATTTCGTAAAGCCTAAAATTCAGGCGTTAATAAACAAAAAAGAGGATGTGGCAGATAACCTGTGGACGAAATGTTCCGGGTGCGAGCACATGATGTTTCATAGGGCTTTAAAAGCAAACTTAGGTGTATGTCACCATTGTGACAACCACATGCGCATTTCAGTTAAGGAACGCTTACAGAATTTATTTGATAATGGAAATTACACATTACACGACGTTCCCAAAGCAATTCATGACCCACTGAAGTTTAAAGATTCAAAGCGCTATGCTGACCGCTTGAAAGAGTATCGTCATAAAACTGGTAATGAAGATTCTGTTTTGGTAGCTTTTGGGCAAATCAAGGGGCATAACATAGTTGTGTGCATTTTTGACTTTGAATTTATGGGTGGTTCAATGGGTATTTATGCTGGACAAGCAATGGTAACAGCAGCAGAGCTGGCTGTTAAAAGCCATAGCCCAATGCTGGCGATTACTGCTTCCGGTGGGGCGCGTATGCAAGAAGGTATTTTGTCATTAATGCAAATGCCAAGAACGACAATTGCCGTGCAAATGGTCAAGGAAGCGGGCTTACCCTACCTTACATTGCTAACTGACCCTACAACTGGCGGAGTGAGCGCTTCTTTTGCGATGCTTGGTGATATAAGCCTTGCTGAGCCAGGAGCGATTATTGGCTTTACAGGCGCACGCGTTATTGAAGAAACAATTCGTCAGAAATTACCAGAAGGGTTTCAACGTTCTGAATACCTGCGTGATCATGGCATGCTTGATATAGTAGTTAAGCGAAAAGACATTGCAGATACGCTGGGCACAATCCTGCACCACTTGTGTGGCAAGTTGAGATTTGTGCGTTAGCTGAGCAAACAGTAGACTAATTTGAATCGCAGTGTAACAGCTGCGATTTTTTAATGTTTATAAAGTAAAATAGTTCTTTAGTTGAAGAATTGTTTACGTGCTGCTATGTGTCTTTTTATATCTGTAAAATTTAAATGTAGAAATGAGATGTTTGTGAAAATAACTAAAAAATTTAACTATGTAGAACTATTTGCAATTTTCTTGGCCTTAAATAATGTCACGTTTGGAGTAGAAGAAATAAAAGATGATGGCTTTGCTGAGCCAGTTGTACAGGCGCTGTCAGATAGGCCAGTTCTTACAAAAAGTGAAGCTCTAGGCAAACTGCTCTTCGATGTGAGTTATGACGATTCTTTAAGAGAAGCTTTTCCTGAACTAATTACCAAACGTTTGTTTGATGATATTAATGGTCGTTGGGCGCACCAAACTATGGATGAAAACATAGAAATGGTGTTGGGTCTTGCTGGTCCGGGTGTTGTTGTTTCACTTGAGGATGCTGCTGAACTTTTGATGGCAGGATTGCCTGAAAGTGAATTTACCGCTGGTGCTCGCTGGTTTCCTCCTAAAACTCGTATAGTAGGTGCGCTTAATGATGTAATCAAGAAGCATGGTGAAAGCAGGGTTACGAATCAATTTATAGCCAACGTTAATAGTCTTTCATTTGATATGATCAATACGATGTTAATAAGAATGGATACGGCTTACAAGAAATCATATATTATACGGGCAGTTGGAGACGTTGACCCAGAAGGAATTACGGCTAACTTCGTAGAGTTTGTTAACAAAATTTCTGGGGATTTGAACCCTACATACAAACGACATGTCATAGAAGAATTAGGAGATGTCTCCCCAGAACAGCTTACTTCTCATTTTTTCAGGCTAGTCACTTTGGCACTTCCTCAAAGAAATGTTACCTTACCCATTGTCAAAAATAAAATAGGAGGTGCAAAAGGCATCCCTTCTGGATGTCTTACGGAGCAGTTTATAACTAGATATTTAGGAAATTGTCGTACTAGAAAGTGTAGTCACGAGATAAGAAAGAGTGATATGCTCTGCTAAAAAGATAGGAGAGAAAAGATGAAAGCGCACAGAAGACACGATATCTCAGACAAAGTATGGTTTTTGCTTGAGCCCC
>Ga0207938_1000192_pt1 | contig 10801 bp, 7 predicted proteins | sample LakMenEpi15Mar12_FD_150671 | JGI IMG/M metagenome (GOLD analysis project Ga0207938, IMG submission 150671) | Freshwater microbial communities from Lake Mendota, WI - 05MAR2012 deep hole epilimnion (SPAdes) | ecosystem: Environmental > Aquatic > Freshwater > Lake > Epilimnion/Euphotic zone ...
TCTCAATATTATGCTTGTTATTACTTTGTATATAAATATTTGTATATATATATATAAATAATGGAAATGAAAAGAAAGGTAGTTGACGGTACTAGCGGTTCTGAAGGAGAAGGTTCTTATAAGTATGATGCGGTTATTTTTGAAGCTTATAAGTATGATGCAGATAGAGAGAGAGATGATGCTATAACTAGCTATCCCAGCTTACAGATGGAATCACGTAGAATATTCTATAGTAAATTCTTCAATATTATGAAAAATTGTTATAGATATTAAATGGATGTTATATAATAGAGTATGAGTATATATTTCAAGGATCATCCTGAGTTCAGACCGAACATCACGCCTAAGGATATGTTTAAACTGGGTATTATGGGTGGCTCATATTTTAGAAAAATAAAATCTCCTAAAACTAAAAAGATATATCAAAATCATCATAAGCATTTTAAGTTTCTCAAAGATATTCCAGACAATTTAATAATAAACCAAGAATATGACAAAAGCGTCAATTATTACAAGGTAGAAGTTGGTACCAGCTATGAATACTGGATGGAAAAGAATTGGATAAAAGAAGATATAGACCCTTATGGATGGATAGAATGGTATTGTAATTTTTATAATGGACGCAGAACAGAAGATGATATACGCCAAATAAACCGATGGAAGAAGTCTGCTGGCCCTAAGGGTAGATTTAAAAATCAATTACAAAACAAAGTTAATGATTTGAGAAGCAATAGCGATAAAATATATCCGCGATTAAGACAGACGCTTCTTCACTGGGCTTATGACAGCCGTAAAATGAAAATCATATAAAAAATGATTTGGTATATTAATATATATTATAAGCCTGTCGCGCGCTCTATGTCTATCCCTAGTGCTGTTAATGATGCTATAAATGAGATAGAGCTCGCGGATGACGAAGATATTGATACTGGACTTGGCGAGGAGGACAGAGAGATTTCGCGACTTACTTTGGATACTGCTTCATCGTTTGATGTCATACTTAATAAGAAAATTGAGGAAATTAATGAATTGTTTGAGTTGAAAACTAAAAACAAAAAAATGACATCAAATGCTAATGAAATAAATTTTATGGATAAGAAGTTGTATAATAAAATTAATGCCGCTATTGACAAGAAATACAAAGAGTCTAAGCAATATAAGAAAAAGTGCGAAGAAGAAGTTCAAAATGCTTTGTAATACTGATAAACTATATAAATATATATCATCATATATTAATATGACTGATATAAATCAAGTTAATAATGCCATTGATAAAGAGATGATATATTTTATTAATAATAATATCAAGGATATCAATAAAATAGATTATATTTACAAAAAATACAAGGACTCTATGAATATTGATAAGAAAGCTATTAAAAATAGAATAAGCGAAATCAATAATTATAGAAAGATACTTAAAGAGCTTGTAAAGCAACCTATTATCAAGCAGCGGACGAAGGAGTGGTTTGATGCACGAGAGAATCGCTTGACTGCGAGTGATTTACACGATGCCATTCAAGACAAAAAGATAAGTGATATGATTGCTAAAAAGAAGGCAAAAATTACGAAAGATAATTTTAATTATAATTCTGTTAAGGCATTAAAATGGGGGACTATGTTTGAACCTATGGCATCTCGTATATATTCCGAAGTTAATGGAAATGTTAATATATACGAGTTTGGGCTCATTTGTGATCCGCAAAACGAACATTTCGGGGCTTCTCCTGACGGAATTAATGAACTCGGGATTATGATAGAAATCAAGTGTCCCTATAGTCGCAAAATAGTAGACGGCTATATACCCGATAAATATTTTATGCAAATACAGGGACAATTGGCTGTTTGTAATTTGAATGAATGTGATTACGTAGAATGTATGTTTGTAACGTTAGAAGATAGCGAATATATGGAGGAGTTTGCAAATAACAAAGATGTCAATATTAAACACGGCGTAATCGCGGAATACATCTCCTGTAAAGGCAATGGCGAATACACTTATTTATACAGTGATAGTAGCTGCTGCGGCAGTAGCTGCGAGACGGCAGATAAGATTATCTTAGATATTCGCAATAAAATAGATACATTTAATGAGAATCCTGAGAACAATAATTATAAATTTGAAAAACTTACTTATTGGAAACTTGAAAAAATAAATACACAACGTGTTTTATTTAATAAAAGCGAATGGGGAGCTATTAGCGACAAAATACATCTTTTTTGGGAAAAAGTTGAAAAGTTCAAGCTTCTTCCAGTTGAAAAAATAAAGTTCATTTGCGACGACGATGATTAGTTAGTTAGTTAACGAGTTTACGAAGGAGGTAGAAGACCATACCAACTGAAATCATTTAGATTTGATGGTTTATTCCCATAATTGTTATTTGAATAAGTATTGGCATAGGGATTTACGAAATATACCATAGTCATATCACGTTGCGAGTTATTAGTTAAACATACAGAATTATAAGATTTATTATTTGCAGTATAAGAATTTTTCAAATTTAAGCATCCGCAAGCGTGTGTGTCATTTATAGTGCCGCATTTTAGGAAACATTGCTTGCTATTGCTTTTAATTTCGGGATTGTGTATTATATTTGTTAAAGTAATCATACTATTATTAACAGTATTGTTATCAGTTATAAAAGCACCGTCTTTATTTAATCCCAAGAATAATATGGCAACATCGGCTTTCATTTTAAAACTACCCGGGCACCTTTCGCTATTTTTAACAACGTAATTGGTAGAGCAAGACTCAAAATTAGAACCATCGGCGCCTCTGTTAGAATCTGTAACCTTTATATCTTCGATAGAATTCTTTAAATACGGAGCCTGAGAAATAAATACATATATAGGGAAATAAAGCTTGCTTACAGCTGTATTGAGCGAACCAGCTGTGTTTATAACTTGTTTTATTTTTGCGTCAATTTTTCTTGTTAATTCGTCAATATCAGCATATTCTACTTCTACATATGTTCGTGATTGTTCATTATCTGTTAGCATTACTATATATGAATTGTTATTTAATGTATCACTAAATCTATTGATGTCATTCGCAAAGCTACTCGGTTTAATTTTAATGCATCCGTATGCGAGCAATAAGTCTCTACTTTTTATATCAGTATATTCTCTCAAATATACATCTTCATATTTAGTATTATTACAATTATAATTTATATGATAATCTTCAATCGCAGAACCACTTCTTAATACCTGACTAGTATATTTTGCATCAGTATTGAGTGTGCTAAACTTTCCTATAATACTATCTAGATCGCACTCTTTACCTTCTGCTGAAAACTTAGTTATAAAGAGCTCCTTTATATCATAATTACAGACACTGACAATATAGAATATGCTTAAAATAACAAATATTATAGTCAATAACAATAATAATAAATCCTTCATTTTCATTATATATATTATAATCTCTATATTATTTATTTATTTTAATTATTTTAATTCCAGGTATATCTAAGTATATCTAAGTATATCTAGGTTGTGCGCGTAGAGGTTGTTGTTGGTGTTGGTGCTGGTGCTGGTGTTGGTGTTGGTGCTGGTGCTGGTGTTGGTGTTGGTGCTGGTGCTGGTGCTGGTGCTGGTGTTGGTGTTGGTGCTGGTGCTGGTGTAGCTAGTGATGCTAATGTGGTAAAGCTGAGAGTATTATTCGTTGAGTCATTAGGTTTTACAGCTTTTAAATCGCCAAGGCCATCTACGTATAGATTCCAGCATCTTTCTCCAGATGTATCACATATTTCTAACCCTTTGTAGTTAGTTGAAGAAGAAGGACCGACAGTTCCCGCATTTGTTTGTATTTTAACTCCTTTTTTTGCAGTTAGTAATTTTTCAGCGGTAAGATTACTTTTAGCTATAGTATTCTTAATTAATTCTAAATTTTCAATTTCAGAAACAAGACTCCAAGTTCTTTGATGAATCTTGTCATTTATCTTGCTATTATCATTATGTATTCCAAAAGAGAAAAACTTATTTAAATTAGAGCTAGAATTATCAAACATAGTATTATATTCAGTTTTTACTAAATTACTGGTATTATGTATATTATCTATATATCCTATCTTTACTAAATTACTGGTATTATGTATATTATCTATATATTCAGGTCTCAATATATTGCTTGTATTATGTACTAGATTTATATATTCTTTTCTCAATATATTGCCCGAGTCTAATATGTAATTACTTGTATTACTGAACTTATTATCATAATCCGTAGTTACATCTTTCTTCAATAAACTGTTGCTGTCATCAGATTGTGCTACAGTTTCGCGGATTTTGCTTTTAACAGCTTTTTTATATTCATAATAATCATATATTAACCAAGATAAAACACCTATTAATGCTAATAATATTAATGTTAATATAACATATAATACAACCTCTAATACCTCCATTTTTATTCTTTACTATACTATCTAATTATTTAATTATTTTTATTTATTTATTTTACATCCTTTATTCATTATTCTAAGGCTACAAAATTATAAGAGACTGTATGCTGTACTGGGTTATACGATATTTATTGTTTTTATCATACTGTCATCATTACTTATACTTTCTACATTCTCATATTTTTCATCACTTCCTATATTATAATTATTTGGTAAATTAATTAATTCATCATATCTCGCCGAATTACCACCTCCTATACTACTCCCTGTCCCATCATCCTCTCCTATACTACTCCCTGTCCCATCATCCTCTCCTATACTACTCCCTGTCCCATCATCCTCTCCTATACTCCTTCCTGTCCTATCATCCTGTCCGTTCTGTTCTCCTGTCGTTGAGCTGTCTGCACTATTGTTGCCATCATCACTATCACTATCTGTATCACTATCTACAAGGCTATTGCTAGCTGCGCTACCATCGCTTTGACTATCCGTGTCTTCATCATCGCCGGATGCTTCAAATGAGCCCCCATAATTTTTTCCTGGTTTTCCTTGTTCTTCATAATCTTCAAATTCTTCATTTTTGTTATCGTCGGTATCGTTGTTATCGTTGTTATCGTTGTTATCGTCGGTATCGTCGGTATCGTTGTTATCTTCATAATCTTCATAATCTTCATAATCTTCATAATCTTCATAATCTTCAAACTCTTCTTTGTTGCCTCCACCAATCTTAACGAGGTTTTTCATCGTTTTAAAGTTTTTATGATATTTTTCCATAAGTTTTTTAACATTATTATTATATTTATATCTATCGTTGTCTTCATCGTCATTTACATCATCGCTATCGCCGCTATTACTGCTAATGTCGCTATCGCCGTCTTCGCCGTCTTCTATATCTTTGTCGCTACCGCTTGCATCGCTTGCATCGCTGGCATCACCGGCATCGCCATCAGAGTCTTCGCCTTCTATTTTGTGTTTGTGTATATATTGCTCGGTTTTGTCGTGAGGTATTTCAAGTTCATCTGTATTTAATCGCAATTGTATTCCCATCGCTTCAAACTCCTGGATTAACAGCTTAAATGCATATGGCGTTTGGATAGCTACGATATCATCGTTATTACAATTTTTACAAACATTAATATCCTTAGTGATATTTAAGGCCACGAGAGTTCCGCATCTTTTACACGCGCACCACATATATTTATCAGACCTTTCCATCATACTTTCTTTTAAGAACATAGATATTCCGTGGCTCAATACAGTATCCCTTTCCATCTCACCTATACGTAATCCACCGCCTTTTCTTCTCCCTTCGGTGGGTTGTCTTGTTAATTGAGTCATAGCTCCGATACCTCGCGAATTAATTTTTTCGGCAACCATATGTTTTAATCTAAAATAATATGTGGGGCCTATAAATATCTCGGTATCTATTTGGCGACCCGTAAAACCGTTATACAGTATCTCATTACCATATTTTTCATATCCGTTATCTTCAAGCTTTTTATGTATGACCTCATTATCTATTGGAATAAATACCGTGGCGTCTCCCAATAACCCATCAAGGCAACACATCTTGGCAAATATACATTCCACGAGGTGGCCTATTGTCATACGCGAAGGGATAGCGTGCGGATTTATAATAATATCGGGTTTAATACCATCCTTTGTATAGGGCATATTTTCTTCGGGTATTATCATTCCCAATACACCTTTTTGCCCGTGGCGCGAGGCGTGCTTGTCGCCAAACTCGGGCTTCTTAATTTTTAAGAACTTGACCTTGCATATTTTGGAATCGTCGCCAGATACTTTATTAGATATGTATATATTATCAACCGTGCCATATAGCGAATTGTCCGTACTTATAGATACATCAGTATATATAGTCTCTTTTCTCTGTTCCATAAATACGCCATTCTCAACCTCTATGTATTTTTCCATAATACTTATCATACCTATTATAATTACTTCCTGACCCTGTGGGATATATACACCCTTTCTAATAAAGCCGTTCTCGTCTATATATGAATAATCCTTCTTTTTTATCCCATTTATTTTAATGCCACTATCTCGCATTTTTATAGGATTCCCGAAAATTATTCTTTCAGTATCAGAAATAACTTTGCTCGTCGCCGTAATAGATTTGTAATATGATAGATAGTTTAATCCTCTGTTAATCGCCGCCCGATTAATCATAATACTATCTTCTTGATTAAAACCCGAGTATGTCATAATGGCAACAATTGTATTAAAGCCATTTGCCATATAATCACTTGAAGTATATTGAGCTATTCTCGTATTTATAATTGCCCTTTGCGGATAATGGAGAACATAGCTCATAGTATCAAATCTATTATTAAAGTTCGTAGCATACATTCCGATAGCTTGTTTTGATTGCGCTGCGTGGAATACATTTCTGGCTGACTGATTGTGATTAGACATCGGAATATTGCCCGAAACTACACTTAATATTGTTGAAGGATGTATTTCTAAATGTGTATGAAGTGGTGTTATATCTTCCTTATTCATAGCTATAAAACTCGTATCAGTTTCCTCATTATCTAAATATTCTATACAAGCCCCTTTGTTCTCAAGCTCATTCAATATTTTGACATAGAGAGCTCTATAATAATTATTATATCCCTCAATATCTCTATTCTTATCGCTGCTATCGCTGATATCGCTGTCATCACCAAGTCCTTTTGGTGTTTTTTTGCCACCGCTGATGTTAAATATAGTTGATATGTATCCGCCAGTATATTTTTCAATACTTGTGAGGACGCCGACAGTATCGTCATCAATTGGTTTATTATAGATGTCTCTGTAATAATAATCGTCGGTTTTCTCGGCTTCATTTAGTTTATTATATGAGCCATTGAGCATATCAAACCAGTTATTAAAGTTATTATTTTTATATACCAGGATATCATTATGGGGATATTCGGCCTTCTTATTATTTTTCAAGATTAATAGAGGCCTACAGGGTCTCCCGGCTTCCGTAAATATTCTTATTTCGTTATTAGGAATACTCCAAGATATAGATATTAATATATTAATTAACCCGTTTCTCCTGTATGCTTTTAATATTCTCGTGATAAATATGGGGTCTCCTGTATATCCGTACAAAGAACCGTTCAAAAATACGGCAGTTATGTTTTTATTTATTAAAAAATTGCATCGGTTTAATGGAATTATCCCGATATCTACAAGACATTTTTTTATATTTTCCACATTAATCCCCGCCGTTATTTTCGTCAATAACGCCATATTTTTGAGATATCCTATAGAAGCTCCGTCGGGGCTTTCAAACGGACACATCATACCCCACTGTTGCGAGTGTAATCTGTGAGGGCTCGTAATTTTTATGCTTCTATCAATTGGTATATTGACACGACGCAAATGCGATAAATAGCCTATATAGCTGATTCGCGATAAATCCTGGACGATTCCGAGCTCCGGGTCGCTATTGCTTATTTGCCCCCAACGGCCTTTGAGAGATTTTGCAAATGTTTGTGTGATAATTAAATAATCTATTATTTTGTATATATTGTTATTGTTTATTATTTTGTCATATTCATTCTTCTCCTTGTAAGAACCGTAGTAATATTCTCTGTCTAATCTGATTCTAATATCATCGCGCAATTTTATGTAAGATTCTTGAAATAATTCGGTCAGTTTAAAACCACTTATATCAACGCGCTTATATATATAGCTATCTCTATCGCTGATAGGTAATGTCCCTATCACCGTTTTAATAAATTGTAAAACGAGATATCCAAGATATTTGCCTTTATTTTCTATATCCTCAATATTAGGAAATATATCTGTCATTATAACAGATTTAACGTGTTCAACTGTCGCATATCTAACCTTGTTATATAAATAGTTCAGCGCATCATCTTGTGTATATATACCATATTCCTTTTCATTATGTACATATAGCGAACTTATTATGCTCGGTCTTATGAAGTTTTGAAAATACTCTCGTTCCATTTTGTCTCCATAATCTCCAAATATAGCATCGCATATATCCTTATCGCTCTCTATCCCGAGCGCCCTAAATAAAATGAAGAGAGGTATTTTTTCTTTGAATGAAGGGATTGATACTAATATAGAGCCGTAATTGTATTTTTTGTTATTATATTGCACCTTGATTTTTTCATAGTGATATATGCCATCGCCTTTAATAGGAGTATCTACGTAAAAAAATTGAATCTTTGAGGGTTTCACAGAGCCTTTCTCGGCGACACAGAGAATTATTCCCTTATAACTAAATCCGTTCGGGTCGTCTGTCATTTTATTCGTAAATAGTTTGTTTGTAACTATATTTTCCTGTGCTATTATTACCTTTTCTTTGCCGTCAATAATAAAATACCCACCTGTATCGTAAGGGCATTCGCCCATCAATTTCAATATATCTGAGCCATTATTTTTTAATAGACAGATATCACTATGGAGCATTATAGGGATACCGCCAATAGCTATGTTTTTGAACTCTACATCTTTTACTACTCCTTTTTCATTTGTAATCCTAACTAAGACATTTGTGAATAGATGGGTCTCGTATGTAAGATTTCTCATACGCGCGTCATTTGGTGTAATCAATTTTGGGGTTCCGTTTTCAAATGCAATGGGTCTATCAACATATATATTGTCGCCATTCAATCCCCCAATATAAATATCAACTTTGACAACAAGATTCTTATTACTATCATCCATTTTAATCATAGTAATAGGGTTATTAGATTTTATTATCTCAGGTATCTTTACTTTGACAAAGTTTCTATAACTATCTAAATGATGTCCTGTAAAAGGATATTTATGATCTTTAAAATATAAATCTAATATATCCCATTCATTATTAATCATTCTTCTAATATTATATATTATATATTATATATATATTAACTTAAAAAAAATCTATTAATATCCTAATATCCTAATATCCTAATATCCTAATATCCTAATATCCTAACTATTAAATATTACATTAAAGCCTAAATCATATATTATGAGTTTCCCGAGATTACCCGGTGATGTATCTAATATGATACTGTAAGGCTGTATATATTTTATACCAGTATATTTTAGATGAACCGTATCATTATTCTGAGATGGTTCTCCTTGTATATGCAATGATCCACTTAAACCATGAAAAACAATCTTTTTTTTTTTCGTATTTTTGAGATGTTTACCATATGCTGCGTGTATTATAGTATTTCGGGTACCATCCTTGTTATATAGAGTTAGCACTCCTTCATTATCAAACTCCATATAGTATTTATCATCAATTGATTTGAACTTTAAATATTGCGGAACTGTTATATCTTTTAATAAATATTTGCTATCTTCAAATTCAAATGTTTTGCCACTATTCAATACATATTCATAGTTTAATAATTTATCACCCCAGGGCATATAATGAAAGAAATTAGAAAACTTAGGATTTTTCTCATCTATTTTAAACATACTAAAGGTAATATCTTGAATGCCCGGATAGCTTTTCCCAGGTTCTGTTCTAAATTTTATATCATTTATCATAGTATTATTATACGACCTGTTTATTTTATTTCCTACTTTGCCTTCTTTTCCGGCGTATGCTAGAGATTCCGCAATAGCATCCCGCGATATTTCATTTATTTCCTCTTCTTCCAAATTGCCTTCTTCGGGCTTAGCTTCTTCCTCTGCTTCTTTTTTGATATCTTCGTATATTTTTGTTATTTCATCGCTACTCTTTGAATATAAATCGTTAAAATCCCTGTTCATATAATATGGCTTCGCATATTCTTTAAATTGTAGGCATTTTGTAGGCATATAAACACCGCCCCCGTAATCACCCTTGATATGATTTATATCTTCGCCAGCACCTTCTGATATGCAACCGAAATCATCGCATATATTATTTAACGTCCTCTTTAATAGGTTATCATACCTGGCTTTATCTGATTTTTTTTTTTTGTTATCAAGAGCCCTCAAGAAATACGAATCTTTGCTCGTCATATACTCCATCCATTTGTTTTGATTCGTGTAAGTATATAGAGACGGATAATAGTTATAATAATCGCCATTATTTTTCATTAAATTGGGGATATATATGATTATTTTCATCATTCCCTTGAATGTGTATTTCTCAAAAAAGGTGTCTGAGAAATCGTAGCTCACTTCGGCAAACATCCGCTTTAATACATAGTTATTATCTTTTGATATTATCTTGGCGATTGATACATATATAGGGAGTGGTAGTAGAACATTATTACCTTGCTTGAATGAAGGTTTGACCTTCTCTTTAATAAGATTCAGGTTTTCAATTATCTTTTTTTCAATATCGTACATATTGCAATTAAACTCCTTATAACACATATTTTCATTTATATGGTCGCGGTCCTTGAACTGTTCCATAG
>Ga0207938_1000196_pt1 | contig 10710 bp, 14 predicted proteins | sample LakMenEpi15Mar12_FD_150671 | JGI IMG/M metagenome (GOLD analysis project Ga0207938, IMG submission 150671) | Freshwater microbial communities from Lake Mendota, WI - 05MAR2012 deep hole epilimnion (SPAdes) | ecosystem: Environmental > Aquatic > Freshwater > Lake > Epilimnion/Euphotic zone ...
AATTTTTAGTTAATTCCCTCTGCTATTTTGTTTTTGCAAAAGGCTCATTAAATTCATTAATAAACGTGCCGTCCGCCCATTGCCATCAACAAAAGGGTGAATGGTTACTAATTCATAATGCGCTAGGGCTGCAAGCTCTATGGGGTCTATTTCACACTGCTGCATCCATTTTGCAAAATTTGCCATTAAATCGGGCACCTTACGTGAGTTTGGCAATATAACCGTTGAACCTGAAATACGTACAGCTACGTTGCGATAATGCCCTGTATTTTCATCATCAATTCCCTTCAAAATAAGGTAGTGCAGGTGCAATATATCATTTTCCGTTAAATGCTTTGTTGGTTTGTTAACAAGGTCCATTACCCAATTTAAAGCGCTGGCATGATTGGTTGCTTCCAAATGTTCTTTTAGCGATTTCCCCCCAACAGTTAGCCCTTTTTCAACCACCAACGCTGTTTCTTGCCTTGTCAGTGTGTTGCCTTCAATTGCATTGCTGGTATAGGTAAGCTCTACCCGAAACCAATCATTCAGGTTGTTGAGCAATGCCTTTGCCAACGGACGGTGGCTATCAAGTTCTTGCTTCTTTTTATGTAATTTTTCATAAATCATAGTGTGAAGTATAAAGTGTTACGTAACGCTTTTCAAGGAAATTCTTTCTAGTATTTTAAAATGCACAGTAAACATTTAAGTAAATTTTAAATATATTTAAATGTTTATTAATCCAAAAATAGTAAAATTAGGTTTGGTGTTAATTTTTATTATGAGAAAGGTTTATAAAATGAAATATTTTCAAAAAATGGGATTGAGATTTGGGGCAATAGTAGCTGTTGCATTTGCAGGAAATGTAATGGGGGCTACTATTACAGCTGAAGGAGTGGATAATGGTAACTACTCCGCAAATGACCTTACGATAAACGATGCTGATTATTCAGATGGAAAAGCAGTTGTGCTTACGTCAGCTGCAAGCGCTAGTAATAACATTATTATAGATTCAGGAATAGTACGTGTAGGTGCTGCATCTAAAGTTGATATGACAGATGCTGGAGAGACTGCGTCGTCAGGTGTGTTAGCTACTACTGGTAATATTAATGTGCACGCTGCTGGAATATTAGAAATTACTGCTGCTACGCCTGATTGCGTTAGAGGGCACGCTGAAATTCAGTCTGGAGGAAGAGTAAAAGTTGACGCTGGCGTGACAATTCCTGTGGCAGGAGATGCATCAACAGATGTCTTTGGCGGTTTGAAATTTCATAGCGGATCAGTGTTAGTGTTAGGTCCGGGCGCTAATTGGCAGCGTGATATTGTGCTTGAAACTGAAAGTTAAAATTTACCTATGTATTCATCCTCAGCTAGTTTTGCTGGCTGGGGATATTTTTTTAGCAGCATCATATGCTTTTAACAACCTCGCAAGGTGCCCCTCAATGTCAGCAGGTCTTACATAATCGCCAGGGACTAAAAATTGTATGGTGTGAAAAAGTGTAAATTCATCTAATGCATTCATGGTTGTTTGCACATTGCTTATTCCTAAAACATCAGCAAAAATTCTATGAGAAAACCCTACAAGGGGCCATATAGCTTCTAAGTTAAGTTCTTCTCCAGATGTTTTAACAGCAGTAATATACTCACCATTTGTAGAAAAACTTAAAATGCGCTGTTGGCAAGTGTGTGCATGAACTGCATTATTAAAATCTACCCAAAAGCAAGGGTAATCATCTGCTACTTCCGTTGCAAAAATTGAAGAATCAATTGTTCCAAATATATGTTTGAATGATTTGTACGTAAATATTCCTCCTTTTAGAAGGCGCAAATAAGCAGACAAACCTTCGATAAAATTATGTAAAATAGCAAATCTAATAGGGCAATCTTCGCTCATAAGTATGGGGGCAGATTTAAAGAATCCAAGGGTGGTTATTTCCTTTCGAAACGCATCTTCAAAAATATAATCACCAACGTGGCTAATCAAGCAGTTTAAAGGTGCTGTTCTTCTAGAAATAATACCTTGAACTTCTGGGAATTGTTGTAAGAAACCACAAAAATCTAATCCACTTTTACAAAGAAAATCTGGAAAGCTATTTTGATCACGGTTAATTGTTATATGCTCATTGTTTGCAATTGAATAAATTCCAGCCGATAAGGGGCGCCTAATACCACCTATGTCCAATGTTGACGTGACCATCAGCTTTGCGACTAATAAATTAAGTCCTCGCTCTAAAGCAAAGTAATACTTCAAACGGTATGGTAAGTCTGTGATTTTTTCTGATAACTCTTTTTTGTGCTGGTCCAAAGAATGTTTTGCGCAAAAAAATTGAGTAAAATCAGAATCAGAAAGTACATCGACGGCGCAATGAATAGCGGCACATAAATTGAAACAAAATAATAAAAAATACCTCATAAAAACTTTGGTAAGGTAACTATACTATTGAAAAAACCATATGTATGGCATTTTAGTCAACTATTTTTTAAATTTTAAGCATTAAAAACATGAGCATTGATGCAGATTTAAAAGGTATTAAACAAGATCCTTCATTTTTTTCAAATTTTTGATTAGTATAGTCAATCTGATCAGGAGGATAAATTCATGGCAAAAGATTATTACGAAACACTAGGCGTCACTAAAAGCTCTACCGATGACGAAATTAAAAAAGCGTATCGCAAACTTGCTATGAAATATCACCCTGATAAAAATCCAGGTGATAAAAAATCTGAAGCAAAATTCCGCGATGCTACCGAAGCTTATGAAGTATTACTAGATTCTCAAAAACGCGCAGCCTACGATCGTTACGGTCATGCAGCTTTCACTCAGCAGCAACAACAAGGTGGTGGCGGAGGAGGAGGAGGGCATCCAGGTTTTTCAGGTGGTTTTGGTGGATCTTTTGCAGATATTATAGACGAAATGTTTGGCGGGTCTTTTTCTGGTGGAGGTCAAGCTAACCATGCCGGTGCTGATGTTCGCTATAACATGGACATCACTTTAGAAGACGCTTTCAAAGGCAAAGCTGCGACTGTAAAATTTACAACACTTGTAGGTTGTACAAGTTGCAAAGGCAGTGGTGGTGAAGCCGGTTCGCGCCCTACAAACTGTACCGCATGCTATGGACGTGGTAAGACTCGTTATCAACAAGGTTTTTTCACCATTGAGCGCCCTTGCGCAACCTGTGGTGGAGCTGGCCAAACCATAGCGAAGCCATGCAGACCATGTAATGGCAGTGGCAGAGTGCGCAAAGAAAAGAATTTAGAAGTGAAAATCCCGCCAGGGGTTGAAGAAGGTACGCGCATTCGCGTTACCCATGAAGGCGAAGCAGGACTTCGCGGTGCCCCCAATGGTGATTTATACGTATTTTTAAATATCAAAGCCCACGCACTGTTTAAGCGCCAAGGTGCTGATATTTTATGCAAAGTGCCTATTCAAATGACCACAGCTGTTTTAGGTGGAGAAATTGATGTTCCCACTATCGATGGTGGGCAAGCTTCGGTCAAAATCCCAACGGGAACCCAACCTGGGCAACAATTTCGCTTGAAATCAAAGGGTATGAGTATTCTGCGTGCCACAGGTCGTGGTGACATGATTATTGAAGCAAAAGTTGAAACCCCGGTTAGCCTTAGTAAAAAACAGCGCGAACTTATGGAAGAATTCGCAGAAATAGGTAAGGGTGAAAAAAACAGCCCCGAGTCTTCTGGATTTTTTGCAAAAATAAAAGACCTGTTCTAGGGGGAGCTGTCTCGTCGTCTCGCGATTTGATCCATAATCCACACAAGTTCTTAAGGCTTGAAACCTAACCACTGCGTCATCCAGAGCCCTCGCAGAGGGCGTCGGGATCCAGTGAATAATATCAATATTGTACATGTGCGACTGAATGGCTACGCTCATTTCATGGATTCATCACAATAAGCAATGATCATATGAAACAGCCAGCAGTGTATATTATGGCTACCACACAGAATGGCACGATTTATACAGGGGTAACATCTAATCTTGTGAAACGAGCATATGAACACAGAAACGGCTTAATTAGTGGCTTCACCAAAGATCATGGCTGCAAGCTTCTGGTATTTTTTGAACTTCATGAAACGATGGAATCAGCTATAGTGCGCGAGAAGCAAGTCAAAAATTACTCGAGAAAAAAGAAGCTTAAGCTTATTGAGAAAATGAATTTGCAGTGGTTAGATTTATATAACGGAATAGTTTAACTGGATTCCGACGCCCTCTGCGAGGGCTCTGAATGACGTCTTGTGTTGATTATCTTGACGACCTCGTTCTTGACTCATCATGAAATGCCATACTTGTGTAGATACCTATGGACTTGATCGCGGGATCCACCCCTATCCTTTCTTCTACACCCCACTTGCGTCCCCATCACAAACAACCTATGATTCTTGTAACAACAATCAAAATGATATTAATGACACGAGGCGGAATTCGTAAAGGCGCTGGCCGCAAACCAAACTCAAGCAAATTTGGTGAGCAAACCATTCCTGTGCGTATACCCAAATCACTGGTGCCAACTGTAAAGGAACTGCTTATGAAGACTGAAAAAATTCAATTAAGCTCAACGCTTTCCAGCATTCGCGAAGCTTTTGATTGGCAAAGCCTTGATCTGCCATTAATGCCATTACCCTTGTTTTCCAACAAAGTTTCTGCGGGTTTTCCATCACCTGCTGATGATCATTTAGAAATGAAGCTCGATTTAAATCAGCATTTGGTGCAGCACCCAGCCGCAACATTTTTTGTGCGCGTGAGCGGTGATTCCATGATAGGTGCTGGCATTCATGATGGTGACGTGCTTGTGGTTGACCGTTCACTTACCTGCAAGGACAGCTGCATTGTTATAGCCGTGGTTGATGGTGAACTTACCGTTAAACGCTTTTTTGCGCGCGGTAACCAAGTTGTGCTGATGGCTGAAAACCCCAAATACCCCGATATTATTGTCACCCAAGAAATGGATTTTCGCGTCTGGGGCGTGGTCACCACAGTCATTCATAAAGTATAGACCCATTAACAAAAAATTAAGTTTCCTTGTAGTACCATAAGCCTAGAGCCAAATTATTATAAAAAATATGTCTATAAAGAAATCTTTAGCAATTACACTGCTTATATTTTTTACAAGTTTCGGTTTAAAGGCCGTTGCTGATCCAGTTGTGTTCAATATGAACGGTTTATTAACAGCAGTTAATCATGGAAATTATCAATCATCTGTTGCTGTAGCTTCTCGTGCTGAGATTATGAAATTAGATGCTGCTCAGCTTGAGCAAGTTATAGCAGCAGACCATAACGGTGTATTTCATAGTCCTTACGGTTTCAGCCTTATCCACGGGTGGATGCTGAATCAATTGGCTAACCAGCGTGTTCCTTTCTATGTAAACCAGCATTTCAGTTTTGATAAATATATCAGCAATATGATTGCAGCTACAGGAGCGCCGGCTATTGTGTGGCTGAATACTCGTGCTGCAATAGAAGCAAACCGTTGGGAATATTATAAGCACATGCAATATATACCAGCTGCCATTGCCCAAGCTGGAATAGTGCATGGTGCTGCAATTGGTGCTGATGTTATTAAGCCTGCCTATTTTCAAGCGCTTAATCCTGCTGATTTTGATGTACATGCTGAATCTATTGTTGGTGTTGTTTTGAAGCCATCTGACATGAAAGCAAGATTTGAAAGTGTTATGTTATGGCAGTTAAAAAACTTTGATCTTAATTCACTTTTGCCAGCAGATTATAAATAAACGACGCTCAAAATTTTGTTCAGTATGTTTCTTCAAAATGTCCAGGTGTTACTAATCGACTTGTAATGAATGTTGCAGATAATGCGGCAATTCAAGGAAAAGATGCTATAAAAGAAGGATATAATGTCTTGCTAACTTCATTGGTAAGTATGGCTGGTGTTTATCAAGCTGGTCATGTAGTTGGTATACCAACTGCTGTGAAAGATCTAGAGCGGTACGCAGCTGAGCAACCCAAAGGTAACCCTGCAGATGGAGTTCCAAATTTGGCAGCAGCTGGGTAAACTAACTCACTGGACTGTCATGCCGCGCTCCGTCATCCTTTTGAGCCCTTTAGGGCGTAGGGAGCTAGTGGGTGATTTCTGGATTCTATAAAACTTGATCCCCGCATCCAGACCTTACTGTCTTTTGCAGGGATGACCAATAGGTAAAGGTTTGTCACCCCTGACAAGGCGCATATGCGCCGAAGTTCGGGGGGCTAAATTCTATGCCTTCACCCATTAACCAAAAATTAACTTTCTTCAGTTACCATAAAGACAGTGCAAATTTTGTGGTTTTAGTTATGTCTATTAAAAAGTCTTTAGCAATTGCGGCATCCTTATTTTTGATGGCATCTGGCTTAGATGCAGCTGCAAACCCAGTAGTAGAGGTGACTAAGTTATTAACAGCAGTTCGCGCTAATAATTATGAATCATCCGTGGCTGTAGCAGCCCGTGCGGAATTTATTAAATTAAGTACTGGGCAGCTTGGGCAAATTTTACAAGTACCAGCGCATGATGCATTATTTAGAACCCCTTATGGTTTTAGCCTTATTCACGGGTGGGTGCTTAGTAATTTTAGTCCTCATGACTTGCCATTTTATATCAATTCAAAATTCAGCTTTGATGCGTATTTCAGGGGCATGGTGGAAGCAATTCAGGAAAAAAATAGACCTTTTATAGATCATGCTTCTCCCTCTAAACTTGTCGCAGAGACAGACTATGTGAAAAAGCTAAGCCTATGGAAAAATTTCTTTAAAATGTTTAATGAAAGATTATTAAGCAAGTGGAATGCTGCTAAAGCTTCAATAGAACCTAATAGGTGGGCATATTATGAACAAATGCAATATATGCACGCTGCTATTATGCAGGCAGGTGTTGTTGGCAAAATCACAACTATGCCAGCCATCATTAAGGGTTCATTTATAAGGCCAGTAACTACAAGTGCTAGTAGTACTCCTGGGTACGCATCTATGGCTACTCCCGGAAAAATGCCCCAAACACAAACAAGAACCTGGCGAGAATGGTGGGCAGGATCAAAGACAGTACCAGCAAATGTTGGTGGTGGAAAAGATAGCCCAGGAAACGATCACCTAGCAGACCACTTTTCTCATGGAGCCACGGGAACGCCTGTAAAGTAATAACCTAAGCAATATACACGTGATAAATAAAAATCTCAGCAAACCCAAGACGTTGGTACACACTTAAACCATCAGCTGATGCTTCAAGCACGCAATGTTTATACCCCAGTGCATGGGCTAAATTCATTGAAAATTGCACCATCTGCGTGCTATAACCTTTTCGCTGGTGGGTTGGGGTGGTTGAAACGTTATCGATACGAACACAATCATTTAAAAAAGTTAAGGTAATGGCGCAAATGGGTTCGCCTTCTTGGGTGCCTAAAAAGTGCTGCATATCTGTGCCTTTTGATTTTGCACGGTCCAGGGCTTGGGCGTATTGACTAATCGTTTCATTTGTTCCGCCAAAAGCATCTTTCATAATTTGCAGCCAACCTGCTTTATTCACATCTGCTGATTGAATAATTAGTGGAACTTCAGGCTCAACTGCACTTTGCGCCGAATTGCTTAGGGCGCAATACATAACTGTGGATGCTTCATCAAAAACAAGCCCATGATTTTTCAATGCATTTTGCAGCGCGGGTGTATCAAGGTCTTTTGGTACAACATAAACCCAACTGGGAATGTTATTCTTTTTGAAAAATTCTTTAGCGTCGCTTATTAGCTGTTCTGGTTGTGGGTGGGGTAGTCGTTGCAAAAGCACATTAAATTTTGCTTCATCAATGCCGCCTAGATAGGCAATAAATCCATCGGCGAATACGTGTTTCTTTATGCTGATGCTGCTAGAAAAGTGATCTTCTAGAAGATGAAAATGATCTTGAATATTAAATGCTATAGTCTTATTCATAGCGATTCCTGCAACGCAGGCGTAGGGATCCAGTGGGTGATTTCTTTAATCAAAACCACCACCTCTGTTCTTTGCTTGCCATAACTTGGCGGCCCGTTGTTCAAAAGCTGTCATCATTGTATGCGTGGCACCGTCTAATAGCTTGCCTACTGTTAATTGTAACAGGGCTGACTGTAATTTGAAATCAAGGGTGAAGCCCACTAAACAATGATTGTTTTCAAAGGGGGTGAATTGCCAGCGAGATTCTAAAAATTTGAAGGTGCCATCTGCTTTGGCTTTTGCTTCTACGGCATCATCAAAAATAAATACCTCTGATCGGTAGGTTTTATCAAATGTCCCAACCCCTATGGTTAAGTCGGCTTCGAAAAATGCTGGGGTTTTAGGGTATGTGGCCACTGCTTTTAGCATGGGCAGGAATGTTGGGTATTGTTCAACATCTGCCACAATGTCTTTTAAAAAAGTGGTCGGGTAGGGAAGTACCTTAGATGTTTGAAACATCTGCATTTACCATAGCTTTGCGTGCAGCTTGAAGTCGCATAAAATCATCCCCCGCGTGATACGATGAACGAGTAAGTGGGCTGGCAGCAATTAGTAAAAAGCCCTTTGAACGGCCACGGCTTGCGTAATCATTGAATTGTTCGGGGGTAATAAAATCCATTACTGGGTGGTGTTTGGGGGTGGGTTGCAAATACTGACCTATGGTCATGAAATCGACATTGGCTGACCGCAAATCATCCATTACTTGAAAAATTTCGTGCTTTTCTTCCCCAAGACCAACCATAACGCCAGATTTGGTGAAAATTGTGGGGTCAATCTTTTTCACTGTATCAAGCAATCGTAAGGAATTGAAATACCTGGCACCTGGCCGGACTGATGCATACAAACGTGGTACGGTTTCAAGGTTGTGGTTAAACACATCAGGCTTGGCTTTTACAACTATTTCTATGGCGTGTTCTTTACGTAAAAAATCAGGTGTTAGCACTTCAATAGTTGTGTGTGGTGACGTGTCACGAATAGCTCGTATTACTTGGGAAAAATGCTCGGCGCCGCCATCATCTAAGTCATCACGATCAACTGATGTAATAACCACATGAGATAAATTCATTTTTGCAACAGCCTTGCCCACGCGTTCTGGTTCGTGTGGGTCTAACAGATCAGGTAGGCCAGTTTTAACGTTACAAAATCTACAAGAACGTGTGCACACATCGCCCAGAATCATGAAAGTGGCGTGGCGCTTAGCCCAGCATTCACCAATGTTAGGGCATGCAGCTTCTTCGCATACTGTGTGCAGCTTATGCTCTGCCACAATAGCTTTTGTTTGAAAATATTCTTTTGATGTTGGAGCCTTGACCCTAATCCAATCAGGTTTTTTAAGCGGTAAAGACTCCACTGATTATCCTTATTGCGTGTTTACGCGAATGTCTCTGGCTTTTAATAAAATGATATTCTCTAGTTCTCGTGATGCTTTGTTATCCATTCCAACATCGTGCCAGCCATCATTTTGTTTTGCCTGCTTATATACGCTAACCTCTAATGCGTTAGAGTTCAACTTACTGTCTTTAATGCGCACTTGAATTTTTAGGCGGTCTTTTGCTCCTGCTGGTTGATACCAGTCAGTGACTATAACCCCGCCGGGTCCATCAGACGACACTAATGGCGCAAATTTCAATGTATCAAGGCTAGCTTTCCATAAGTAGCTATTTACAACATATCCCGCTGAATCGTTTGTGCGTCCGCTGATTTTGTCAGAGCCAAGAGTAATACCTTCAGGTCCGGCAAGTGATCCAAATCCAAGCTTTATTTTGTCTTCACGTGATTGTGGTGCTTCGGCTGTTTGTTGAGTACTTGAGCACGCGCACAGCAACACTAAAAAACAAGAGCTAGTAACTTTTTTTAAAAACATATGAAAACACAAAATAAAAATTGTAATGCAATATAGCTAATTTCTTAAATTATTTCGAGATTTTAATTACATTATCATATTTAAAATTTTATGGAAAATTAAGGGCAAATTTTAAATAAACTCTAACTTCTTTTAATTGTTCTTTAATTATTGTTTTGTATACTAAAAATACAATAACAGGTGAAAAAAACGCAGATATGAACAATGCAAACTACAAAATCGTAACTAGTGTAGGTTGTCCTTTATGGAACCGTATGCCGTAAAGTAAGTTTTTATTTTGTGTGACTTCACCGCAAAAACATCGGAGGAAGTCATGATACGCAAGTTTTTTCTGGTAATTCTCGCAACATATCTTCAATCAGCCTGCACCTTAAGCGCAACCGACATTTATCCTAAAAATTTACCTGACTTATTTTGGGAATTTCGAACACATTTTTATAGTCGGCTGTCAAACTCTGCGGCTACAAAAGAAGATTTTCAAAATACAATTTGTGAATTTGTAAAGGTTTGCGACTACATACCGGCTGACTTCGTTGTAAAAGACAAGCTCCGTGAAGATTTTAATAAGCATGGATTGTCGAGCGGTTTAAGCGCAGATGTGCTAGTTGGCGTGTTAAGCGCGTTGGATGAACTGGAAGCAAGAGAAGCCATAACTTTGGGTGACTCTTCATCAATACGCTCTTTAACTGGTAATGGAGCTGTAGCAACAACTAGCCATCTTCAAGAGGCGTTTGATTTATACCCCCACAATATTTCAAGTTTTTTTTGGGTTGCACGTAATCATTTTTATGTAAACGTTGCACGCCACATTCAAGTTTGAAGTGCAACGTTTGCTAAATTTTTATAAAAAACTTCTTGAGGTGTCATCCAGCCAAGAGATTTTCTGGGGGTCGTATTATAATT
>Ga0207938_1000197_pt1 | contig 10703 bp, 10 predicted proteins | sample LakMenEpi15Mar12_FD_150671 | JGI IMG/M metagenome (GOLD analysis project Ga0207938, IMG submission 150671) | Freshwater microbial communities from Lake Mendota, WI - 05MAR2012 deep hole epilimnion (SPAdes) | ecosystem: Environmental > Aquatic > Freshwater > Lake > Epilimnion/Euphotic zone ...
CTTCCGCATCAATCTTTGCTGCTACTAGCGCATCATGACGAGCACGCATCTCAACTGTTGCACCTGGCATTGCTAGACGATCTATCGCTTCCCATGACATCATTTGTGGCCCCATTGCTGCTTCAGCATCAATCTTCGCTGCTACTAATGCATCATGACGAGCACGCATCTCTGCAGTTGTCATTGGACTAGCCAAACGATCTATCGCTTCCCATGACATCATTTGTGGATTTTGTATTTGTGCTGCTGCATGCTGACCAGCAGGCGCATGCCCTACAACTGCGTTTTCATCCATTGCGTATGCTGTTGATACTAACAATCCCATAAGGCTTGTTAAAATTACGTGTTTAGAAATTTTCATAAAAAGTCCCTTTGAAGTTATTTGAAGTTATTTGAAGTTATTTGAAGTTATTTGAAGTTATTTGAAGTTATTTGAAGTTATTTGAAGTTTCAATTTATCACACTCAAGTCCACTTTGTCAAGATAAATATCAATTTACTGAATCTATATTACAAAAATTCAATACAGCACATCGAATTATTCGGTTTTAATAATGAATTCAGATTTTATTTGTTCATTTTGTAAGGCCTGAAATCCCGACTAAGAAATAACGAAAGATTCTACTTTTCAGAATTACCTTGATTATTTTTATAACATGTTATAATATAACAAATAACGTATTAGAGAATTCACCCAATGAACTTTAATATCTATATTAACGATGAATTAGGACACCAATTAGCACACGTAGCAGAAGCTGAGGGTAAATCTCGCAATGCACTTATTCGTGACGCCTTAAGCTTTTATTTAAAGAATCACACAAACCAGTGTTGGCCAAATGAAGTATTAAGTTTTTCAGGCATCAGCAAAGACTTTCCATCATTTGAGTCATTCCGTTCGGAATTGAAGCCAGCCACCGAAACGGCCCTTTTTTAATGTATCTTTTAGACACCTGCGTCATAAGTGATTTTGTAAAAGGTAACGAAAATACGCTGCGCAAAGTTAAAGCACTTGCGCCGTCGCGTTTGTTTATTTCCACCATCACGCAAATGGAAATTGAATACGGCCTAAAATGTATAGAAGACAGGCGTCACAAAATTGACCCAATCATTCGTTCACTATATTCCTGCATTAATATTTTACCGTTTGATGAAAAAACGGCTCTTTGCGCAGCAGCTATTCGCGTTGATCTTGCAAAAACTGGACAACTAATTGGCGCTTATGATTTTCTTATCGCCGCCAGTGCTTTGACTAATAATTTAGTTATGGTCACAGCTAACCTAAGTGAGTTTTCCAGAGTCAACAGATTAACCATTGAAAACTGGCGTTAATCAACTACGCCTTAACGCCTATTCTTAACGTACAGCCGAAGTGGCACACCTACCAAAAATACGGTTAGGGAATATAAAGTCATTTCAATGCTAATGGAACTTAAAACCCAAAAGCAAAAAGCCGTAGAGGCAATGCCCAACAACCAATGTTTTGGTTTTGAATGTTCGTAGTTTTTTAAAAATTTAATATAAGCCAATGTACACGCCAAATACACAATTAAAATAAGCGATGAACTAATTGAAACCACAAAATTGAACTGCTCTACCAAGCTTTCGCTTAACGAAAGTATCATAAATGGAATTGTGCACATTGACGAAATAATAATAGCTGCACTGGGGGAACCGCATTTATCTGTTTTTAAAAATATTTTAGGAAATATTCCATCTTTGGCAGCGCCATATGCAATGCGTCCTCCAATAAGCATCCATCCATTCAAGGCACCTAGGGTGATTAAAATACCAGCACCTGCCACAAAATTTTGCCAGTTACCACCAAACACGCATGCGGCCAAATCTGCGTAGGGGGCTTTCGACTGAACAAGTTGATCAAAAGGAATGTGCCCCAAAATACTGACTGTGCCTAGAATATAAATACCAGCCGCGATTAACGTTCCTACTATTGTTGCTTTAGGAATAGTTCGGCGAGGATTTTCCACTTCTTCACTTGGAACTGTTCCTGTTTCAAACCCCATAAAGGAAAAAATCATTAGCATTACCGAACCTGCAAGGGCTGATCCATATGACATGTTAATAGGCGGTGCAGCAAACAGGTATTCAGACTTCACTGAAAACAACGCCACAACCGGCAACACAATTAAAGGCAGTACCTTAACAATGGTAAGAATAAGCTCAACTCGCCCAGCAAAAGCAATTTTACATAAGTTAACGGCTGTAAATAATACAATGATAAGCACCTCTAAAATCATTAGCGTGCCATTGGAAAGTGGGCCACAAATAGTGGTTAGGCAACCCATGGCTGCAGAAACCAACGCTGCATAGCCTACCCAAGCTAAAATCCAATATACCCAGGCAATGTAAAAGCCAGCATCTTTTCCAAAAGCTTCTTCTACATATACGTGTGGCCCACCGGTTCTTGGGTGCTTACTGCAAAGCTGGCAAAAAACTAACGAAAGAAGAATGGCCCCAATGGAAGCCATAACCCAACCCGCAAATGATATAGAGCCATATGGCGCCAAGATTGCCGGCAGCATAAGCACGCCGCTACCAACTAAATTTCCCACTACCAAGGCAACAAGTTGCCAAAAACCAAGCATGATATTATTTATATTCTTTTATAACAGAGGGCAGTGTACAAAAATCTCAACTATTTTGAAATCGAATAATTAATAATTAACGTAAAAAGCTGATACGCGGCACCAAACACCATTGATATAGTAACGCTATTTTGTTCTAATAAAGTCGTAGGTATTTTAAAAGAACTTTAATAAATTGTTTGAGAACTGTCCGATATTACTCCCCAAAGGAACAGCTAAAAAGCTTGTGCTATTTTTGCATGGGTACGGATCAAACGGAGCAGACCTGCTTGAAATAGGACGTATGTGGCAACCTAACCTTAAGGATACTGTGTTTCTTTCACCAAATGCCATTGAACCAAGTGAAATTAATCCCTTTAGTGATAGCTATCAATGGTTTGGTTTATCTGATTTTAATCCATTTAATATTCGCGCCGGGCTAGATATGGCGCGCCCCCATTTGAACAGATTCATTAAACAGTCACTGGCTGAATATAGACTACTTCCTTCTGATCTTATTATCGTTGGTTTTTCCCAAGGTACCATGATGGCCCTAGAAATGCTTTTTAGTATTTCCAAGCTAGGTGGAATTATTGGGTATTCTGGGGCTTTTTATCCACCTGCTAAAGCAAAACCCTTATCACCTCCCCCAGTACTTTTAATTCATGGCACTGCAGATGTTGTTGTGCCGTATTCAGCAATGCAAGTAGCACAAACACAACTGCGTCAGCTAGACGTGAATGTCATGACAAAAACCTGCACAGGCTTAGGTCATAGCATCGATGAATCTGGCCTAATGGCAGGACTTGATTTTATTACATACCAACAGCAAAACCAGCCTATAGCTTTGTAAGGATAAGCAATGAATCGCCCAAAATTAGCCTTAATTGGCAGCGGAAACATTGGCGGAACATTAGCACATTTAGCAGTGCAACAAAAATTAGGCGATGTAGTTTTAATTGATATCGCAGAAGGCATTCCCCAAGGCAAAGCGCTTGATTTAAATCAGGCCTTTAGCGCTGACAACACTGACGGCGTTATATCAGGCGGGCAAGACTACAGCCTTATCAAAAATGCGGATGTTGTTATTGTCACAGCAGGAATTCCCAGAAAACCAGGTATGTCTCGCGATGATTTGCTAAGCATCAATGGTAAAATCATTAGATCGGTCGGCGAAAATATTAAACAATACGCCCCCAATGCTTTCGTTATTGTCATAACAAACCCGCTAGATGCTATGGTCTGGCTAATGCAAAAAGTCACAGCGTTTAGCCCACAAAAAGTTCTAGGCATGGCAGGAATTTTAGATACTGGACGTTTCAAATGCTTTTTAAGCGAAGCGCTAAACGTATCTGTAGAAGATATTCAAAGTTTTGTGCTAGGCGGTCATGGTGACACCATGGTGCCGATGCCACGTTACACAACAATTTCCGGCATTCCTCTTTCCTATTTTGTAGAAAAAGGATGGATTTCCAAAGAAAAACTAGATGCAATAATTAACCGAACCAGAAATGGTGGTGCTGAAATTGTTAACTATCTAAAAACAGGCTCAGCATTTTATGCACCTGCCACCAGCGCTTTGCAAATTGCTGAAAGTTACTTATTTAATCAAAGACGCATTTTACCATGTGCTGCGTACCTTCAAGGGGAATACGACATCAATAATATTTATGCAGGTGTTCCTGTAATCATAGGAAAAAATGGTGTTGAAAAAGTGATCGAAGTACCCTTAGACATGTCTGAAAAATCGCAATTGCAATCTTCTGTTGAGTCGGTTAAATCTCTAATACAAGCCTGCCTTGATTTGGGGTTATAAATGAACATTCATGAATATCAAGCCAAGAAACTACTAAGCGCATTTGATGTGCCCGTAGGCCAAGGAGAGGTCGCTGAAACTGTAGATGAAGCAGTTGAAGCAGCCCAAGAACTAGGTGGAGCACTCTGGGTAGTAAAAGCCCAAATCCATGCTGGTGGTCGCGGACTTGCTGGCGGCGTTAAAGTCTGTAAAAGCCTAGATGAAGTAAAAACCTACGCAACATCACTGCTTGGCTCAACTTTAGTCACCCATCAAACGGGATCCTTGGGTCAAAAAGTTCGCAAAATCTATGTAGAAGCAGCAGCCAACATCGATAAAGAATTGTACTTAAGCTTGGTGCTTAACCGTAATACCAGCCAAGTTTGCATTATCGCCTCTGCCGAAGGTGGTATGGATATTGAAGAAGTAGCCCAAAACCACCCAGACAAAATTGTCAATTTAAGCATTCCTCCTGCAACGGGTATTCAAGGCTACCACGCAAGACGCGTAGCCTCAGTATTTGGCATGCTTGATAAATCAAAAGATGTATTACATTTACTGCAAGGACTATATGAATTTTATGAAAGCTGTGACTGCAGCCTCATTGAAATCAATCCATTGGTCCTAACTAAAGAAGGAACCCTTTTAGCGTTAGATGCCAAAGTTAGCTTTGATGATAATGCCCTGTATCGCCATGCATCAATTGTTGAACTGAATGATCCTTTTGAAGAAGATGCGTCTGAAACAGAAGCCAAAGCCCATGATCTTAGCTACGTAAAGCTAGATGGCACAATTGGCTGCCTGGTAAATGGTGCCGGCCTCGCAATGGCCACCATGGATATTATTAAACATTACGGCGGAGAACCTGCAAATTTTCTTGATGTCGGCGGTGGCGCAGACAAAGAACGCGTCAGCAAAGCCTTTCAAATCATTTTAAAAGACCAAGGTGTTAAAGCCATATTAGTGAATATTTTTGGCGGCATTATGCGCTGCGATATTATAGCCCAAGGCATTATTGCAGCAGCTTCTGAAATGAAATTAAACGTGCCACTTATTGTGCGGTTACAAGGCACAAACAAAGACTTGGGCAAACAAATGCTAAACGATTCTGGTTTAAATATAATTGCCGCTGATGGCTTAGATGAAGCTGCACAAAAAGCAGTTGCAGCTGTGAAAGGTTAAGCAATGGCTATTTTAGTTAATAAGCACACAAAAGTTATCTGCCAAGGATTCACAGGTAAACAAGGAACGTTTCATAGCGAACAAGCAATTGCTTATGGAACGCAGTTTGTAGGCGGAGTAACACCAGGCAAGGGTGGAACCACCCACCTTGATAGACCTGTATTTGACACAGTGCAACAAGCTGTTTCAAAAACTGGGGCAAACGCTACCATGATATATGTCCCTGCCCCATTTGCTGCTGATGCTATTTTAGAAGCGGCTGATGCCGGAATTGAAGTGATTGTTTGCATTACAGAAGGCATTCCTGTGCACGATATGGTACAGGTAAAACAAACACTAGCATCTAAAAAATGTCATTTAATTGGCCCAAACTGCCCTGGAATTATTACTCCAGATGCTTGCAAAATTGGCATTATGCCAGGATTTATTCACAAAAATGGAACGGTTGGTATTGTTTCAAGGTCAGGTACATTAACCTATGAAGCCGTTTACCAGACCACACAAAATGGATTGGGACAAAGCACCTGCGTTGGCATTGGCGGAGACCCCGTCAAAGGTCTGAACTTTATTGATGTTCTAGAAATGTTTTATAAAGACGACACTACCCATGGAATTTTGCTGATTGGTGAAATTGGCGGTCAAGACGAACAAGCAGCTGCAGAATATGTAGCGTCTCAAGCTAAAAAAGGAATCAAAAAACCTGTCGCTGCATTTATTGCCGGGGTTACTGCACCAGTGGGTCGCCGTATGGGGCATGCTGGTGCAATTGCATCAGGTAAAGGTGACAGCGCTCAAGATAAAATTACTTTCCTGCAAGCCCATGGAATTGAAATAGCCCCCACCCCAGCTCATATGGGCGATGCAATGAAGAAAGTCATGGGAGTTGCCTAATGGAAGACCTGCTTCAAGGTGATAATGCTGCATATTTAAGCGAGCTCTACAAGCAATACAGCAAAAATCCTGAAGCAATTGATGAAAAATGGCAGCGTGTCTTTCGTGATTTAGGCCCAATTTCAACTAACGCTTCACCCGACGAACGCGCCATTATTGATTCTGTACGCGCCCTAATGCTTATTCGAACCTACCGTGTTCGTGGTCATTTAGCAGCAAAATTAGACCCACTTGGCATTGAAAAACGCGGCACTCACTCGGAACTTAACCCTGAAAATTATGGGTTTTCAGACAGTGATTACGACCGACCGATTTACTTAGATAAAGTCCTGGGCTTAGAGCGCGCAACATTAAGAACCATTCTCGACAAACTCCACAAAACCTACTGCAGCACTATTGGTGTTGAATTTATGCATATTCAAGATCCTGTTCAAAAAAACTGGATTCAAGAACACATTGAAAATTCTATCAAACCAAAAATTGACCCTAAAAAAATCTTAACGCAATTAACCCAAGCAGAATTTTTTGAAAAGTTCTTAAACGTAAAATTTCCAGGTGCAAAGCGCTTTGGACTAGAAGGCGGCGAAAGCCTTATCCCAGGAGTCGAGCAAGCATTGGAAGTGTATCAAACTTTTGGTGTTGAAGAGATTTGCTTTGGCATGGCACACCGCGGGCGCTTAAGTGTACTTGCAAACATTATGCATCAGCCAGTTCGCTACATTCTTGCCCAGTTTCAAGGGCAAAGCTTAAACCCAGATAATTATAAAGGCTCTGGGGATGTTAAATATCACCTAGGCTATTCTTCAGACCGAACAATTTCTGGAAAACGCCTTCACTTATCATTAAGTGCAAATCCGTCTCACCTTGAGGCTGTAAACCCAGTTGTACTGGGTAAAGTACGATCAAAACAGGATCAAAAAAATGATACAGACCGTAAAACAGTTGCGAGCATTTTATTGCACGGAGACGCCGCATTTGCAGGACAAGGGTTAGTTGCAGAATCACTAGGACTCTGTGGCCTTGAAGGCTATGAAATAGGTGGAACTCTTCACTTTATTATTAACAATCAGATTGGATTTACAACCTCACCGCCCCATTCACGTTCCAGCCCATATTCTTCTGATATTGCAAAAGCCATTCAAGCACCAATCTTTCATGTAAATGCAGATTCTCCTGAAGATGTCGTCTGGGTTAGTAGCCTAGCTGCAGAATTTGTGCGCACATTTGGCGTAGATGCAGTAATCGATATGATTTGCTACCGGCGCTACGGTCACAATGAAATGGATGAACCATCATTCACTCAGCCCATTATGTACCAAACAATTGCAGAGCATCCAACAACACGCGCTTTATATGCTAAGCAATTACTAGATCAAAATCTTTTAAGCACCACTGAAACCACAATCATTGAAAGCAAAGTTCAAAGCTTTTTAAATAGCGAATTTGAAGCGGCTTCCTGCATAGACCAAAATGAAAAAAAGCTAGACTGGCTTGAAGGCGCTTGGAGCATTATTAAAGACAAAAGTAAAAAAGCTGAAACTGGTGTTTCACTCAAGCACCTTAAAAAATTGGGACTCGCTCTTTGTTCTGTTCCAGAAGATTTTTCTATCCATCCAAAGCTCAAACGCCAATTAGATCAACGCGCTCAAGCTTTTCAGAATGATGGCCCACTAGATTGGGCTGCCGGAGAATCCTTAGCTTTTGCTAGTCTTTTGACTGAGGAAAACCCAGTGCGCCTTTCAGGTCAAGATTCCTGTCGTGGAACATTTTCTCACCGGCATGCAATTATTTTTGATCAAGTTAATGAAAATCAATATATCCCTCTAAACAACTTAGGCGTTAAACAAGCAAATTTTGAAGTGCTTGATAGCCCATTGGCAGAAGCATCAGTGCTTGGGTTCGATTACGGATACAGCACCGCAAACCCAGAAGCACTAGTCGTATGGGAAGCCCAATTTGGAGACTTCGCAAACGGCGCCCAAGTTATAATTGATCAGTTCATTAGTTCAGCTGAAAAAAAATGGTTACGCCTATCAGGCCTTGTCATGCTGCTTCCTCATGGTATGGAAGGCCAAGGGCCAGAGCATTCCTCAGCAAGACTTGAACGCTATTTGCAACTATGCGCCGAAGATAACATTCAGGTTGTGAACTGCACCACCCCTGCGAATTTTTTTCATGTCATACGCCGTCAACTGCACAGTGATTGGCGAAAACCATTAATTATCATGACGCCAAAATCATTATTACGTCATAAACTAGCTGTATCAGTCCTTAGCGATATGGGCGAAGACACTTATTTCAAACGAGTCATTGCCGATGAAAGCGCAAAGAAACCAACACGCATCATTTTATGCAGTGGTAAAATCTACTACGACCTAGTTGAAGCACGCCAAGCAAGAAAAGCAAACGACATCGCCATTGTAAGGCTTGAACAGTTCTATCCATTCCCTGAATCTTCTTTGGTTGATGAATTACAAAAATATGGCAATGCACCACTTGTCTGGTGCCAAGAAGAGCCTCGCAACATGGGGGCCTGGAACTTTCTTGATCGCCGCCTAGAAGAAGTATTGAAAAAAATACAAAACACACACAGTCGACCACATTATGTTGGGCGAAAAGAAGCAGCATCACCCGCTACAGGTATTGCTGGCATTCATGAAAAAGAGCAAGCTGCAGTTGTAGAAGCCGCACTGTTTGGAACGTTACAGGAGTTATAAATCATGAGCACTATCGACATTAAAGTTCCTACATTAGGCGAATCAGTGAATGAGGCAACTATAGGTAAATGGCTTGTAAAACCAGGAGAAAGCGTCGCTGCTGATACTGCTCTAGTAGAACTTGAAACGGACAAAGTAACGCTAGAAGTATATGCACCTGCTGATGGTAAACTTGATGAGATATTAGCAAAATCAGGAACCATAGTTAAAATTGGAGCCATTTTAGCGAAGTTCACCGCGGGTAAAATTGAAAAAATCACCCCAGTAGCACCAGCGCAACAAGAAGAAAAAAAGCCAACCACTACTGAAAAGCCAGCTGCACAACACGGCCAAAGTAACGTGGAAGAATTCATTATGTCTGCAAAAAAAACAAAAGCCACTTCTAGCAGCGCCCGTGAAGAACTCCGCGTACCCATGAGCCGTCTACGTCAACGCATTGCAGAACGCTTGAAAGACGCCCAAAACACCGCCGCCATGTTAACAACTTTCAATGAAGTTGATATGAGCGCCGTTATGCAATTGCGCACCTTATACAAAGATAAATTCGAAAAATCCCACGGCGTAAAACTTGGCTTTATGTCATTTTTTGTCAAATCATGTGTGCAAGCACTGAAAGAACAACCCATTCTAAACAGCTGCATTGACGGTCAAGACATTATTACAAAAACTTATTTTGACATCGGCGTTGCCGTTTCCACCCCTAATGGATTAGTAGTTCCAATCATTCGCGATGCAGATCACTTAAGCCTTGCAGATGTTGAAAAAACCATTGCAGAAATGGGCCAAAAAGCTCGTGATGGCAAACTAACTATTGAAGAAATGACCGGTGGAACTTTCACTATTACAAACGGTGGCGTGTTTGGTTCATTATTAAGCACGCCCATTTTGAACCCACCCCAGTCTGCAATTTTGGGAATGCACAAAATTCAAGACCGCCCTGTAGTTGTAAACGGTCAAATTGTCATTCGCCCCATGATGTACCTAGCTCTTTCGTACGATCACCGTTTGGTTGATGGTAAGGACGCGGTAACATTCTTAGTTACAATTAAAGAATGCCTGGAAAACCCAGGCAGGTTTTTATTGGACTTGTAGGCTTTTTTCTCTAATCGTAAAACCAAGAGGCATGCCCCGTGGAGTTTATTTTGTTGCAATAATAATTGCAGGTTCCATACTTAACATACAAGCAAGCATGCCACCACGCTCTTGTGTTAGCAAATCGAAGGCCGGGTCACCGGTAAGAACATCGTGTGAAAAAATTTCAACAGAGGTAAATCCTATTCCTTGCAGATTATGACTCACAACAGTTCGTGCTCATTCTTCTGAAGCAGGTTTTCCGGATTCAAAAAGCGTTACAGGTACAATCAGTTTTCCACCTTCACCCAATAGATTAAAAAAATCTCCCCAAGTTACGGAACGCCTAATATGCTGGTATGTAATCGCCACATTCAAGTTTGAAGTGCAACGTTTGCTAAATTTTTATAAAAAACTTCTTGAGGTGTCATCCAGCCAAGAGATTTTCTGGGGGTCGTATTAT
>Ga0207938_1000202_pt1 | contig 10603 bp, 9 predicted proteins | sample LakMenEpi15Mar12_FD_150671 | JGI IMG/M metagenome (GOLD analysis project Ga0207938, IMG submission 150671) | Freshwater microbial communities from Lake Mendota, WI - 05MAR2012 deep hole epilimnion (SPAdes) | ecosystem: Environmental > Aquatic > Freshwater > Lake > Epilimnion/Euphotic zone ...
GAAGTACATATAGACACAAGAGGGCATTGTCCGTCCATAGATAAAAGGTTTCCACAACCAATGGAATTTAAAGACTATATTGATGCACTATCTATAAATACCTATGCATTTACAGACTTGTATGTTGAGCTATCTATGTTGAACCCTATTAAGGCTGATGTAGAGGGTGAGTCAACTCATTATAATATTGATTTAGGTACACAAACAAGTAACTTTGCAGTCGATGCAACAATTGATAATATGTTTAATGATGAAAGTATTGATTTTCATATTGATTTGCAGTCTAAATTAAAAAATCCTAACATTCCTTCATCCAGTTACACAATGGATTCGCTACTATTAAAATATAGAGACTGTATACAACCTTCAACTAGAACAGCTGATAAGTGTCAATTGATGAGAATACACAATATCGATATAAGGTCAAACTGGAGCAACATCTTATTTAACCAACATTTTTACATAAATGTTCTGTTAACTGTATTGTTAAAAGAACATAAAACATCAACACAAAAGATAAATATACTAAAACGAATTGGTAAACCAATTCAAACCTTATTAGAAATATTTGTAAATCAAGGGGACATTTTAGACTCTATTATAGAGCTTTTTAAAAACAATCCTTCAATTAAGAAGGAAGTTGATACAAGAACTTATTTCAAGGATGTAATTGAAGCTTTTATAAAATACAAAATAGCAACCTTAATTCATGATGAATTTCCACCAAGTCAGCATCATACAACAGAAATACAAAGAATCACCTATTTTTATATTATTCTCAAGTTTATGACCGATGCTAATGTTTCTAGTGTTGAACACCAAATACTAGATTACAGTATATCGAAGATACCTATGTTACTGAGTAAATTAGATGGATTATCAATGGACATGTATGCTCTATCAAGAATGTTTAAGTTTTATAAACCGAAACGAGGTAAGGTTCAAAATCAACCTGAAGAAAGCACTAATATTATCGTATATGCCGGTAACACACATATACAGACATATAGAGAGTTTTTAAAGTTAGATATATTTGGTGGTCCAAGAAACGAAAAGTACATGTATGAAAATCCAGATGGTTTACGACATCGGGGTAGTTGTGTAAGGATGAAATGGTAAAATTTTATATTGATGTTCAATATAAAATTGTATTAATCACTTTCTTCTTAATCGAGTTCATTACAGAATTTACATGTTGAAGTCCAAACTGAAGGCAATGGAGTTATATTATGTTCTATAAATTTAGTGTACATAAACTCCAATGGAACTGCATATTGCATACATTTAGAACATGCTGAATAGTGTTGGTTTAAACGAACAGCAAAACCACCCTTATAAAATACATCAAGAAATATGTTCATTATATATTGGTCACTGTCATCACTTAGAGAATTAACTAGTATGATTTGACTTGGACGAAAACCGTTTATACGACATACATAGTGCCAGTTTTGCTCCAAATGTGGATAGTTTGGACAGTGGTGATAAAAAATATGTTGAATCCAATTAGGAAATACCCTATTTGCAATATCATATACGGTTCCGATATCAGGAGCATTCCTAATCTGTTCTACAATCTCATTTTGATTAATTGGTTCAGTAAAAGTTGACATTTATCATTTCCAGTTTATATTTAAATTGTTATTAAGAGATGTTTGTCTTATAGTTTTCACCCAGTATTCTAGTGTTAGTTTTTTTAAGTCCCACTCTGTTTCGGAAAATGTGTTTACTGTATATTCCAGTAAATCCAAATTAATATCAGACCAATCTTTTACTACTAATACAGGTAAATTCTTAAATAAGATCGATATGGGTGACTCTTTTACAATTGGAATGCATCCAAGAAATAATGATTCCCAAGTTCGGTGACAATCATATCCTTCCCCATGTGGAGAAATAACGAATGCAAACTGTGATTGATTTTCCCATGTTTTTTACGGTTAACATGATGAGGTTCGTAGTAAATGCAATCTGATGGTATATTTGTTTTCGCATCAATACGATCACTGCCATACATAGTGGTAGTCAAAAATTGAAAGTTACCATAACATTTCAGGATTCTTTCTTTAAGAGGCAGTGATTGTTGTCTTATACTTTTTAATAACAATTCCTGTTCAAATGAACTAGATTGTTCTCCCCACGAGGTGCTTTTTTCTGATAAAGTATGGTAGTCCATACCAATTGGTATGCAAGTCAACTTAGGTGAAAAATGACTGCATTTTGCGAAAACCAATGAATCACTCTCGTCTTCTATAAACTGTCTATACTGTTCATCACTCAGAATAAGTGTTGGAATTGAATCATCACAATCACCAGTTACTAACACAAAAGGAACAGTAATTTTTTTGAAACCATTATCGATAAATTCAGGAACAGCAGAACCGTGTATATACACAATCGCATTTGGTTTCAAAGCTTCCCAGTTATACTCATAAACATGTTTGGTGCTTGAAACTGGATTGGGAGGATATACATCACAACTTTTCATTATACCTCGTGATGAAACAAATTCACAATTTGTTTCGTTTTTGAAACTTTCACTCTTATACATAAGTATCCATATGACTACCCATATGACTATAGTTACCAAACATATTATGCCTAAATAATAGCACTTTTTTACAGTTCATTTATTATTCGTTATATTTTTATATAACGAATAATTCCTCTATTTTTTTCGAGTGAGATGAAATACTTTATCGTTATCAAATAAATGAAGTTCTGCTTGCTCAACCTCCTCTTCGATAACTACTTTAGGTGTAAAACGACTAAGTAAGGAAAATATAGATTGGTCATGACGGTGTTCTATAAAGTTTTGAGAATTTGGAAGAATACTGGGAGAATCATCCAGAAGGTGATAGTTTGAACATAGTTCGTACCACAGGTGTATCATATTCATTATATTAGAAGTTTTCTTCATCATTATAACAGCACCAGATCTTTGTTCTGGATATTGTTCTATACTCATATCGAGGTCATATTTTGATTTATTTACAGTATCTAAAACATCTTGAATAGTATCTTCTTTATTCCAGTTCAATTCATGATATCCATTTTGAAAAGCAATCATATCATTCGTCTCTAATAAGGAATATAATTCTCTCATTCGTTCATATGATTTATAGTTTATGGTAGTTCCACTATCAGACCATATTAAGAAGTCGTTATCTTCTAGTTCAGACATAGATTTCAGTATAAAGTAAGACTTCCATAGCCAATATCCATATCCCCGTTTGTTCTTCATAATAAAATCATTGTGTTTTAACTTGAATTCAGGGTCAAAATCAACAGGACTATATGCTTTAACATGTTTGAAGAAACCAGATTCAGTTGCTTCCGAAACGATACGATTGCTCGTGTAGACAATACCATCTGCAAAAGTGATAAGTAGTATTTCATTACTATAGAAATTACAGGGTCTAATGAACTTGCTTAATCCAAACGGTTTGAACACATCATATAATTCTTTATACACTCTACCTCCATAATGAATTGAGAATAAGTCTTTGATATCAATGTCTGGTCTTAAATATGGTTCAGCCATAATAGACCTATACAAATAGTCATTTTTGTCTACTTCCATAACATATTGTATACAGCTTTCAAAGCTTGGAAAGTCACTTACATTTATAAAACTATGAGTATTGAAGTATTCTCCAACATCGGAAGCTCCAAGGTAAATTGGGATTGCTCGTGCAATCATAGGCATGACTAGTTTCTCACTAATGTATCCTTTGATTTGGCTATTCTCAAAAGCAATAACAAATTTATAAGGTTCATATATAATGTCATTGCTTCTGAAATTACCATTGTCAATACCAGCTCGATTTTTATAATTATTATTATAACATGCCCCATGATTATCAACTCTATTTCCAGTCATTTTATTCATCAATTCGTAAAATCTTTTCCTGTTGACTACACCATCAAACCGATCTTCACAATTGGAATACATAAAACAACAAAATTTAGGTTTAGAAACAACCTGTTCATTATATGTTTTAATTAATCTTTTAGGATTTTTTAAATTATGTGCGAAATATGGAACATACACATTTGGTGTATTAATAGGTAACCTTTCTTTTTTTGTCGTTATAATTACATCTGCTTTTACATTTGTTAAATCTTGAGGCTCACCGTCAAGTACAATATTAACTTTTTTATCGACATAAGGGAATTTATGAATATGGTGATAAGATACCATGTAATTAATATCAATGTTAGTAGCTTTTACAAATAGCAAATTATTCCATTCGTTTGCATAACTATCTTCTTCATTTGAATTAGATACTGTATACAATTCATCCGCCAAACTGTTTTTCCATTTAAAAAACATGAAAATTATAAAGATTATAATTAATATTGATGTAAGTATTATGACCAAATGAGTTAACTTCATTTATAATACATCTTATTTTATTAATCAAAAAAAGTTCAAATAGAAACATCTTATTTGAACTGGATTGTATGTATTATGAATATTCTACGATACTTACTTTAGGTGTAAATGAGTAAGGAAATTGGTCATTGGAATATTAAATATTAATTTTTTTCCAACTTATAGGACATAAATCATCTGTATTTTCATCTTGATGTACAGGTCCAAACCAGACTGAAGGATAACATACTATTTTATCTGGATTTGAGTTCAGATATGCCCCCCACCAACCAAAGGTGCTATTAGGTATGATATTATGATGGCAACAACTCATTATCAATAGTTCTTCCCAATCCTCAAGACCTTTCATTATAGGGATGAATTTCAATTGAGGAAATGCACTAGAAAGTTTTGAGATATGACCGTCAACAATTTTTTGGTCATCCCTCTCGTAAAAATAAAGGACTTGAAAAGGATTGTTTAGAGATTGATTAACATACCATAATGCTTTGATATAATAATCTATTTTCATCAAGGGTAAAACAAGACCAGTTGAAGCATCAGCATAGTCACCAATACGAAAGTGTAAGGATACAATAGTATTCTTAAAATCAACCTGTGTCATCTTCTTGACTACTTGTGATTGTAACTGTGGTATTTTTAAGAGGTCAATAATATAGTCCTTATGTTTTTCAAAGTATTTTACACTTTGAAAATAGCCTGAAATCAGAACGAAATTTTTATCTTGATTTTTAACATCAATATAAGGCAACACATTATCAATTTGGTTATAAGCAAAAGTAGGTTCGTTATAAGTATAATCATAACTAACCTTATCTTTTAATAGATAAGGTTCTAATTCCTTCAAGAAATTTGTCCAATAGGTTGGTCTTTTATCCCCGCTCATTTTCTCACGAATTATTCTGAATTGATATCCAGTTTGTTTTGCTAATGCTATAATATTAAATATTGGAAATAACTGATTACCCAAACCACCTAAGGGTTGACAAACAAAGATTGTTCCATTATTTTTGCTTGACTTTCTAAATTTACACCAACCTGATTTTTCACAGAGTTCTTCTTCTGTATAATTATCAATTGATTTAACGAATACCATTCTTATTAGGATTGCTATCAATAGGAGTATAAGAATAAATAAAATCACTTCGAATGTTCTCATTTATAATATATAAATAAATAGGAATTGAAATATCACATTGAGGAATGAGATAATAATAAATTCAAATAAATATCATTTGAATTTAAACGAATTGTAGTTAAAATATGTTATTCCCCATTTTTAAAACTATTGGCTGATTTTCATTTGATCTAAACCCTCACAAATAAACTGGTATCAAGTTGAGTCGAATAATTCGTTTCATAGACATGATGTATAAATATTTTATATTGTAAAGCAATATAAAATGTATTAGTCTTCTTGTAAAAGACATTTTCGTTCTTTATGAATTCGTTTTCTAATTAGCCTGTTGATAAACGATGGATGTGAGTTACTGAGTTCTGAAAAAACCCTGTTTAAGTTAACTATGTTTCTTTTCCTATCTTCTTGATGCCACTTATGACAAGCTTTTACAATTACATATTCCTCCTGTGGAACAGTTATAAAGTTCTTTTTAATAAATCGTTCGACATATGAAGTGTAAATTTCTTTTGCAATAACATTGATATAGTTTTCATATGAATCGAAACTGCTTACCATATTCGTATACATTTGTCTTAGTGTTTTGCAATATTCAATGTTGTTACGAACTTGAAGATATCTGAACTTAATGCTTGGTTCATTTCCTCGAACACTAAAGTAATACTCGTATTCGGAATTCAACACCTTATACTGTTTATTGTTTGGGGCAAACATGATAATACCTTGATACATCGTATAGTCAATAGTTTGAGCTCGTTCATATACTTCAGTTAAAGTTGAAAATGTGTTTTCAAGTGGAAGAGGTTTGCGAATATGGATATCGGTTTCAACACTCTCTCCAGTAGTTGAATCGAATGTTCCAACATGAAACATACCAGATCCAGTAGGATCATTCAAGCATACAATACGGGTTTCCTCATTCGTTAACAATAGGAACATATACTGTTTTGTCTTATCGAGAGTTAATTTAAACCGTTCAAGAATTCCTAAATCTTCAGGAGTATCTCGAACTGAATTTGCAAAATCATCGTTGTTATCTAATTCCCTTTGTAAACACTGGATAAACATCTCTCCAAATGATACCTTTGAAGACCACTTGCTTCGAAAAGCATCAAGCTTGCGATGAGTTGAAATAAACCATTTATCTTCAAAAAAGAACATACGAAGAATCATTCCCTCGTATGAATTATAGAATTTACAATCTTGTAGGTTGACTTGAGACTCGAATGTTTCCAAATCTGTTTTCCTGATTTCTTCGGTATAGGGAAATGCTTTCATAATTAGGGTATCACCATTAAAGACAATACCTCTACATTTTTTAACCCTTTCGGAATCTAACCTATTGCAATTATCATAGCAAAAAAGTTGGATCCCGTAAGAATTGTCGCTATCTGTCATTCGTATGATTGATTCCTCTTGCATTGTATCTATAAATGCACGGTCAATATTTTCAATATCAGTCGTACTGGTAATAGTATTAGAATCATATGATTCGGTAATTGAAGCTGTAAGACTGTTCATGTTTGTTTCTTATTTGAAGCTTGTTTTTAAATTTAATTTCAATTAAAATTTCTCATAATAAATTATACAATGGATGATAGAGAAAAAATCGTTCTATATCTTCAAAAATCTCACAGTATCATTGAAAGGTTAACTGAAACCAATAAAATAATAACAGCTAAAAACAAAGAACTTTTTTTAAAAAACATGGATTTGCAACACAAAAACAAACTGATCCTAATAGAAAATCAAAAACTTAAAGAAAATTATATACCTGAAAAATATAGAATAAATCATATTGATAATCAAGATGATTTTGAAATAGTTGAATAACAGAGATTCCATTTAAAAAAATAACCATTTATCAATTTGATTGATAAATGATGCTTCTTCAATCTTAAAATCAAATGGTAAACTAAAATTATGTTTAAAACACAAAGCTGTTGTCATTAATACATCTTTTCGATACTTATTCAAACTGATAGTAGCAGATGTCACTTCACCCAATATAGTATTGTATAAGTCTTTCAGTTCATAATATATATTGCGAAGTCTAAAGAATGTAATGCCGAAACCGTAACTGTACAAAGGGTAATCTCGATTCATGTTAAAAATATGTCTCTTTGATTTTATCTTAATATTTAACAATTCGTTCTTGTATACAGTTAGAATTTTGTAATATTCTACAATATCATTTTTAAACTTAAAACCTACTATCTCATCGTACTTATTTTTCAAATGTAAAATAGAAATATACAGTTTGCTTGTAGTCTTATTTAAATCATATTTCATAGCATGATTCCATATTATATTTTGGAGAGTAACAACTTCGATATTCGTTGACGGTTCAAATAAATCGTTTGTATACTCTCTTACCCTTTGTTTGTAATATTCAATATCATTCTTTGATTTATCTTTGGAAACCAAACGAATAAATTCATACTGATATACAATATGTCCATTATCAGATATAAACATAGTAATATTTTGGTTCTCTGTAGTTTCCATCATTTCTATCTGTATAAATAATACGATAAAATTCAATTTAAATTCAGACTGAAGACATTGTTATTAAAATATCAAATAAAATTATTATAAAATCATTATCTTTATATTAAATAAATGTCTTCCATTATAACTCTTAATCAACATTTTCTAATTCAAACTCTGACTGAAAAAAACAAAGAGCTTCAAGCTCTAAACAATCTGCTTTTTAGTAAAGTTGCTTCTTTAAAATCAAAGATAAAACATCTTGAAGTTGAAAATAAAAAAGAAGTTAGTATGACTGATATGATGACTGAGTTTAACGATTTCGAAATTATTGATTTTATAGAATAAATGAGCTTAGAATTAATTTGGGTTTGTTCTTTCTGTAATCAACTCTATATTAACCAAGAACTTTATTATTTATCTCTATCGGATAAAAACTATATTTCTAGTTCATTTGCCTATTGTAAAAACTGCTGGAAAATTAGATACTCAAAATACTACTGCCAAAATTGTAAATTTAAATTCCAAGGGTTTTTCTGTTTAAAACTAAATAAAAATATCTGTTACAGATGTAGATGTTCCAACACATGCGGATCCTTATGTATTTCATAGGTCAATATAATACCTGTTATTAAATTGCAAAATACAATTTAATTACAACTTCAATATATCTAATCATGACCACAGTACTTTTTAACCATAGGTATCTTCGGATTATATATACCTGCATTACCTGCTTCAGAAAGCAACTCATTGAATATCTTCTGAAACTCATCAGTATGTCCAATTGATTTACATATAACATGAGCTAACTCATGAAGCAATACAAACATTAACGAGTTATCATCGTAATATTTACCACTCTCATCCTTTAAGCACAAATAGATTCGAGACTTGTTTATTGTATAAGATTTTGAACCTACATACAGTTTGATTTCTTCAATTATATCTTTTCTATTATTTAGTTCCCCTAAATTACCAGACCATTTTACCCCTGATTTTTCTTTATTGTCAAACATTATTTTTAACTTGCTTTTCAATTCAGATAATTTAGGATCTTTATCATTAAAGTGTTCATTAATCTGGTCGTATATTATATAGCTTACTAGTATAACTATAATCAACAACATAACTAATATTATTATTCTGTTTATTCTATCATTGCATTTTGCATTTACTACCATTTTATAAACACCAATATATTATTTACTTGTTTAATCAAGAAGTCCTCTCTTTTTTAATGACTGAATTTGTATTTTTAAAGCAGCAGGGTCATTTTTAGGCATGATACCTTGTTTTTTCATCTTTGCAATCTGTTCTTTAGTAGCAACAAACATAGGCTCCATTGGTCTTTCAGTTTGACTTACTCTTCTTATCGGCATAGGTTGCTCTACTCTTCTTATCGGCATAGGTTGCTCTACTACTCTTTCTTGTAATTTAGATACTCGTTTGGGAGGAGATACTCTTTTGGGAGGAGATACTCGTTTGGGATATATTCTATTAATATTCACGGAACCTTCTTCTGCTGATTCATACATATCTTCTTCTGTTGATTCATATTCACTATCTGAATCTACAGGAGATGGTTTTTTAACTACTGCTAAATCACTCTGTGGATAACCTATTGAAGCCAAATATGCTTCTGTTTGTTTCTCAGTTATTGTTTTAGCAGGTGAAGGTCTTTTAACTATTGCTAAATCACTTGGTCGCAAACCTGTTGAAATCAAATATGCCTTTGTTTGTTCTGCTGTTACTTTCTTAGCAGGTGAAGGTCTTTTAACTACTGCTAAATCACTCTGAGGATAACCTATTGAAGCCAAGTATGCATTTGTTCGTTTCTCAGTTAATGTCTTAGCCGGTGAAGGTCTTTTAGTTATTGCTAAATCACTTGGTCGCAAACCTGTTGAAATCAAATATGCCTTTGTTTGTTCTGCTGTTACTTTCTTAGGAGATGGTTTTTTAACTACTGCTAAATCACTCTGTGGATAACCTATTGAAGCCAAATATGCTTCTGTTTGTTTCTCAGTTATTGTTTTAGCAGGTGAAGGTCTTTTAGTTATTGCTAAACTACTTGGTGGATAACCTATTGAAGTCAAGTATGCATTTGTTTGTTCAGCGGTTACTTTCTTAGGAGATGGTTTTTTAACTACTGCTAAATCACTCTGTGGATAACCTATTGAAGCCAAGTATGCATTTGTTCGTTTCTCAGTTAATGTCTTAGCAGGTGAAGGTCTTTTAACTATTGCTAAATCACTTGGTCGCAAACCTGTTGAAATCAAATATGCCTTTGTTTGTTCTGCGGTTACTTTCTTAGGAGATGGTTTTTTTGGAACAATAGTTCCTTCTACAATATTATCTTCTATTTTTGGATATTCAACTACCTCTCCTTGTTCTATATAATCTTCCAATTTTTTAGGTGATGGTCGTCTTGAAACAAGAGTTCCTTCTACAATATTATCTTCTATTTTTGGATATTCAACTACACCTCCTTCTTCTATATAATCTTCCAATTTTTTAGGTGATGGTCGTTTGACAGGTGATGGTCGTTTGACAGGTGATGGTCGTTTGACAGGTGA
>Ga0207938_1000212_pt1 | contig 10423 bp, 10 predicted proteins | sample LakMenEpi15Mar12_FD_150671 | JGI IMG/M metagenome (GOLD analysis project Ga0207938, IMG submission 150671) | Freshwater microbial communities from Lake Mendota, WI - 05MAR2012 deep hole epilimnion (SPAdes) | ecosystem: Environmental > Aquatic > Freshwater > Lake > Epilimnion/Euphotic zone ...
CCTATTGGAACATGGACCCAAGACTATAAGGAATTTTTAGAACAGCGACTCAATACTGGAACTGGAACAGGGACTGCTAAAACAGGCAATAAAGAAGAACTAATTAAAGATTTTAAAGACATGTCAACTGATTTAAATGTTGAATTTGAGATTACATTTTATCCAGGGCTAATGAGTAAATTGTTGCAAGAAAAGCACGACTATAATATTGAAGGTATTGAAAAATATTTGAAACTTTATAGCATTCAATCAAATACAAACATGCATTTATTTAATGAAAAAGAGCAATTGCGTAAATATAATAATGTTTATGACATTATTGATGCTTATTATGTTATTAGACATGACTATTATGCGCAGCGTAAAGCATATATTATTGTAAAACTTGACAAAGAACTTAAAACATTAACATCAAAAGCGCGTTTTATTCAATATAATTTAGATAATACTATTGACTTGCGGAAAAAGTCTAAGGAAGAGATTGTTACAATCTTAACTAATTTCAAATTTGATTTAGGAGAAAATGGCGACTTTAATTATTTAATTAAAATGCCGATGGATTCGGTAAGCAAGGAAAATGTTGAAAAATTAATGAAAGAACATGAGCAAAAGAAAACTGAGTTAGAAACTATTAAGGCACAAACTTTAGAAGAAATGTGGGTAACAGAACTTGAAGAATTGAAAATTGCGTATAATGACTTTTTAAAATTGCCTAATAAAACTGATAAAGTTGAAGAGCAATCAAAAAAATCAAAACAATCAAAATAAAATAAGTTCGTTTATTATTTATTTATTTAGAGATTATTATATTTTACAAATTTTTTTTATCTTATTATAATATAATAAGAATGGCGAGACGTTCTAGAAGAATGACCAGAAGAATGACCAGAAGAATGAGAGGAGGAGCTGCTAATTTAGCGGAGGCAGAAACAAACTTATTAGCTGCCGAAGAAACATATAATGAAGATACTAGTATTGAAGATAATAAAACCGCTCTGATTACCGCTATAGATGAAGTTCTTGAGCATTTAGATAGTTCAAATGAACAAGATACTGCTAGGATTGAAGAATTGCAAAAAAAAAAAAATGATTTAAAGCCAGAAGAGGAAGAAGAGCCACTAAAGCCACCACCAGAAGAGCCACTAAAGCCACCATCGGACGGAGACCTAGCGGGAGGAAGAAGACATAGAAGGTCAAGAAGGTCAAAACGGTCAAGAAGACCCAGAAAATCAAGAAGGTCAAGACGTTCAAGACGGTCAAGACGTTCAAGACGTTCAAGACGTCGTCATTAATAAATAATAAATTTTATAATTACTTTAAAACTAAAATAATTATAAAAATATTATAAATAATTATAAAAATATTATAAAAAATTATGCTTATGTGTCATAATTTAGGAGTTTAATAGTTGAACTAAAATATTCTACATTAAAATTAGAAATATCTTTTGAATTTACCAAATAACATAATCCTCTTTTATAATTAGGAAAATCAGAATAAAAGTTATGGGCAAATAAAGGCCCAATATAATTTAATGCTATACTAGAATAGTTATAACTATTATCAAATGCCAATATAAGATTTTTATTTTTTACATAGTTATAAGAACTCTCAAAAATAATAGTACTAATATTAATATTAATATTACTATAATTAGAAGAAATAGCAGCATTATCTAAAACCACCTTATCATATAATCCAAATGTAAAATCATTTGGTTCAACATCACCACTTATAGTATTATTATAACTTAACGTAACACTAGCATTAATTTCATAAATTCCTGAATTAAAATTATTGTAACTTAATTCTATGCAATTATTATTAGAGTTAATATTAAATAACTCTGTTTTTGCTGGACTAGAATTAATCGTTTTAAATTTTATTGGAATATATCTATAATTAGGTAAAATATCAGGGTCGAGTGCTCTTGTGTTATTATTTTTTATATTGTTATTAGAATTGCCACTTAATTCAAGTGTAGCATAATGTGTTGCAGTAAAAATATTAGACCATCTTGAATTACTATTATATAGCGTTAAACTATTTATTAAACTGTTTTCAAATCTCTTAATTGCTAAACTTCCATAAGAACCACTATATGTAATTCCCGAACTTTGTTGTGGTAATGTCAAACGTCCGCTAATATCAATATTTGTCACTTTTAAATTATTTATACAACAATCACTAATATAACCGTTACTAGCTATTAGGGTGGTTGTTGTAATATTAGCTCCTAATTCCTCACCTATTAAAGTTTGTATATCAGCTTTGTTATCATCGCCTAATCCAGTATTTAAATAGAATAACCCATTAGAAAGTGTAAAAAATGGTATTCCTGAAACTGACACTAAATTATTTGTGCTTACAGTTCCTGCAGAAAGTGTTTGCCTACAGTCTATACTATTACTTAGTATAAAGTTTGCATTTAAATTAGAACAATCTATAGTTCCACCACTAATAGTAGTTCTAGTATTTCTTACAACACTAATATTACTAAAGTCACCACTAATAGTTCTAATAGAATTAAAAATACCGCTTTCAATACTATAATTAATAGCATTTAAATCAGTTGTATTAATAATAGTAGCATCAATAGTATTTGCGCTAATAGTTAATGCTCTCAGCTCCTTATTAAGTTTAATATTAGTTCCACTTAAGTCTATTATATCTCCACAAATTCCAAAAATATTAATTCCACTAATAGTCGTTGCTTTAATTAATGAGCCGCTAATAGTTTTAAAATTAATAAAACTTGTGTCTAAATTGCGTGTAAAGCTACCATCAAGACACTTTATAGTAGTCCCACTTATAGTAGAAAAACTAGCGCTTGTTGTCACTTCTAAATTACTTACAAAAATTTTACCATCTGTACCACATATATCAATAGAATAGCGTGGAGTTTTAGTATTTATACCAATACGATTATTACACGTATCAATACATATAACATTATTTGTGTCTAAAAATTTACCTATATCAACTTGTGTTTGTTTTATATTTGCTACTAATTTATTTGTTATTGACATAACAACCAACTACTTTCTATATTTAATTAATATAAAAACTAGTAAAATAAAATGTATTTTATTAAATAAAATACAATAAAATACAATAAAATACAATAAAATACAATAAAATACAATAAAATACAATTATTTAGGAAAAAGAAAGTTATTTTCTTTTGTTATATTGGTTATTATCTTTTAGCTGTTGAATTTATAAATAACTCGATTTAGAGAAATGATCAAGTAAAACAGGTCATCCTTTAAATAAACCCTTAAAAAGGGCATATTTAAAGGAAATAATTAACTATAGTATTAGCTTGTGTTCTTAAGTTATGAAGTATGTAAATAAATACTGCTTTTATACTAAAAGGTGATATTCACACTCAAAACTGGAATAGTAGTATTAGCATTTATAGATATAGTTAATTGAGTATCTGAAGTGCTAATTACTGAACATCCTGTTAAAGTTATTCCTACTATAGTCGCCCCCCCTATAGTTTCATAAACAATTTGAGTATTAGTAGTTGGTAGTTTGAAATAGTGAAATTGATTATTTCCTACTCTCAAATCGTTAAATTGAGCGAATTGTGTTAAAACATTTGTTGTAGGATTTTTATAATATAATTTATAAGATTGAGGGTAAGTATCTTCGTTATTTTGAATATGAATAACACCTTGTAATTTTTCAAGCTCAGCAATTCTATTTAATAATGCTGTACTCAACTTTGATTGTGTGACTGCTCCATCGAGTATTTTTGTTTCAGTAACACAATTACCTTGTAATTTTTCAGAAGTTATTGTTCCATCACAAATATCAATTCCCAATATAGAACCATTTTGAATATGACTACTATTTACACTATTTAATGTTAAACCAACACCCCCAATTCCACTTCCAATTCCAATTCCACTATAAGGCACTCCATTAATTGAATTAACACTTAAATCATTTATAATAATTCTTCCTGTTTCTTGTGTTTTAAAAATAATGTTTCCATTTACAGTCTTATTTTCAATAACTAAATGTTGATTAGTAGCGTTATTAGTATTAAACTGTTCTCTCAAAGAATCTTCTTTGTAAATATATGATGAATTAATACCCCATGGAATTCCTGATCTAAGGGACTTAACATAGCTTTGACTTATGTTAGTTCCACCTATATTAAAGCTTAACTCGTTAACAATATAACTCATATATATAAATATATTTATATAATAATTAAGTTTAAATATAATTATACTATATATAATTATACTATAAAAGTTTAAATAAGTTTAAATAGAAGTATTTACACATGCACTGGGGTTATTTGTAATTCCATCCCAGTGAATATTACAATCTTTAGCCCATTTAGACTTTTCGCAAAGTATATCATCAGGCGAAGAGCCATTTGCTGAAAATAAAGCATGCGGATACGAGCGACAAATTGCCGTTGAACGACCATCATTTATATATGTATTATTTTTACAGTGTTTTTTTCCTTGATTATCATAATCAACATCCCAATAATCGGGACAATCACTTACTACAGGTGGATATACTTCTGTTGATTTATTTTTTATAATAAAATTTGCTACAACTATTAATCCTATTATTAATAATATTGTAGAAATAAACAACACACTTTTATTGAAAGTTGTTAACATTATTATATTACTCAAATATTATTATACTAATCAAATATTATTAATAATATTAAAATATTAAAATATTAATAATATTAGAAATAAAATATATTATTATTTATAATAACATGAACCAATTTAATGGTAAAGTAAATATAATGGGTCCAAATATAGCTACTCAATTTTCTATGATGGATAGAATTCCTATAAATACTAATACTAATTATCAAAATGTATTAGCCGGTAATTTTGAGAGATCAATGTTGTCAGATAGCTATTTTTCTAAAAAAAATATAGAGTTAATACAAAATAGTATTCGCAAAGGAGTTTATGACAAATCTAATCAACGTATTTTAATAGATAAACAATCAGAAGACCAACTTGTTTTAGTAATGCGGTCAATGTATTTGCAATATTCAAAAAATTTAGACACAAATATACCGAAACAAATAGAAGAGCTAAATAGTCATGTTCTAAATTATTGTATAGCAAGTGTATATAATGAAGCTGTTTCATATTTGAAATATAAAGAAGATGCTAGCTCAATGCACAGACCCATGCAACATCCTATTTATTCAAATAAAACAAACAAAACATTAGAACAAAGATTCGGGTTTTAGTTTTTTATATACAAGTTTTTTATAAGTTTTTTTATTATATTAATTATATTTATTTAATATAATTAATATGGCACAAAATAAGATAATAACCAGTGTTAGTGCTATAGTGGATAATGTTATAAGTCCAACAGACAGTAATGTTGTTTGTATTGATACAAGAAATAGTAGAATTGGAGTAAAAAAATCACTACCACTATATGAAATAGATGTAAGTGGTATAATAAATATTGACGGTTCATTAATCAATGGTTCAAATATAATTGATAGTTCTGGAATTAGTACTAACTCTATTAGTATAGGAACAAATACTAAAATAAGTGATAGTTCAAGTAACTTTTCAGGTTTAGTAAACTTCGAACAAATCATTTGTGCTACTGGAACTTTTCCTAAGTGTATTATAAGCGATTGTTCTATAACTAATTTAACTTGTGAAACTAATTTTTTTGTAAGATCTATTACAAAAATAGGGACTAGCGACATAAGCATTAATGGAAATTTAGTAATTGACAGTTCTTTAAATTCAATAAGAACAACCAATTTATTTGTTAGAAACATAAGTGGAAGTGATATTTCTATAAATGGAAATGTATGGATAGATGGTTCGCTAAATATTAAAGGAACAACAACTGGAGGCACTATTACAGCTTTAACTGTAAATTCTAGTTTTATAAATCTTCGTTCTGATGATAGATTAAAACAAAATGAGGAAGCTATTGTTAATGCTTTAACAATAATAAGAAAATTAAATCCTCAAATTTATCAGAAAACAGCCAATTTTATGGCACTAGATTATCGTGGTCCACTAGAACAACCTTATATAATAGAAGCAGGTTTAATAGCTCAAGAAGTTGAAAAAATAGATGAACTTAAATTTAGCGTAATTAGAGGTAACGAACAAACTCCTTATAGCATAAATTATAACTCTATTTTTATATATTGTTTAGCAGCATTAAAAGAATTAGACACTAATGTTGAAAATATAAAAAATGTATTAAATTTTAATAGTCAAAGCAATAATGGTACAAGTAATACAAGTAATACAAGTAATACAAATGGAAACAGCAATCCCGATTTAATAAATATAATAAACAATCAAAATATTCAAATACAAGAATTAATAAATAAAATAAGTATTTTGGAAAATAGAATTAGTACTATTGAAAAAGCATTTTAGTAATAAGAAAAATATATATATAAAAGCTAATTATATTTATTAATTAATATAATATGTCAGAAGATTCTATTAATACACTTGTAGGAACTTTTTCAAGTGTTTTAACTAGTCTTAATAGAGGGAGTATGTCACAATGTATATGTATAGATACATGTAATAATAGAATTGGTATAAATACATTAACACCAGTCTATGCTATTGATTTAAGCAATGTTGCTGATACAAATGTTAAAGAATGTATTAGAACACCACAACTGTTGGTAACTGATAAAATTGGTATAAATACATTAGACCCTAGCTATGCGATTGATATAAGCAATGTTAGTACAAGTGAAAAATCATATATTAGAACGCCGCGACTTATTATAAATGATATAAGTAGGTTAACATTTCCTAATAATATTATTGATTCTACCAACATTTTATCATTAATAAGTGGAGAGATTTATGTTGATGCTTCTAATTATTTAAGACTTAGATAGATAATAATGGATTAATAATGGATTAATAATGGATTAATAATGGATTAATAATTGATAATAGTGTATTATGTTTTAATATGAGCAAAAATTTTATTTTGCTATATTAAAATGGCATCGTCACAATTTATTGATATACCTGAAATAGGTGGACTTTTTAATAGTAAATCAGCTAGTACTAATGAGCCATTTGTATATAAAATTCCAGTAACATATTTACAAAATTTGTCACCCAACCACCCTATGATTATTGATAGCTGTTCTAATATTGTATTACAAGCTCGCAATAACAATCATGTTAGAGTAAATAATAAAATGGGTATTGGTTTAGACCCAAGTAGTGCTTATAGTTTGCATGTTTTAGGAGATACATGTATAAGTGGAAATTTTACTTCTAGAACTGCTTATATAAATGATGTAAGCGTTTCAAATATTGATGTAAGCACCAATTTAAATCCATTAGTTCCTAATAAAGGAACTATCGGTCTTGTTAATAGACCATGGGGTAATGCTTATATAAATGATGTAAGTGCTACTAATATGACTATAAGTGGCACTATAGTACCTTTATCTGTCACCTCTAATTTAGGTTCTGAAACAAATAGATGGAACACAATATTTGTATATGACTTGAACGTTACTGCAATAAACGGTTTGCCTCCCAGTAGTATTGGTGGTGGTTCTGGTGGTGGAACTTCTGATATTAGTTTACTACAAGTTGTTAGTGATATAATTCCTTTTTTTCCTAACGATAATATTAACCCCGAGCGAAAATTAGGAAGTGTTACTAACTATTGGGGCAATGCTTATATACGCGATATAAGCGTTGCGTCGATTGATATAAGCGTTAATTTAAATCCATTAGTTCCTAATAAAGGAACTATTGGTCTTGTTAATAGAGCATGGGGAAACGCATATATAAATGATATAAGCTCTACTAATATGACTATAAGTGGTAATATAATACCTTTAGGCGATAGTAGTTCTAATTTAGGTTCTTTAACAAAGAGATTTAACAAAGTATATGCTAATGATTTAAGTGTTAATACTATTAACGGACAAGCATATAGCGCATTCGTTCCGAGCAAAAATTCTATAAACCTTAATTTTCCTACTAGCGGTCTAACTTCTATAAAAAAATCAATAATATACACAACTCCCACAACACTTACAAAGAGTAATATTAGTGCGCAAATAGACAATGTAGCCAATATTAAACAAGTCTATACATTCGGTCAGAGTATTCCTAATTGTTGGGTCGCAGTAGGAAAAGGAACAAAATATACTATTGCTTACTCATCTAATGGTATTACTTGGAACGGGGTTACAGATAGTAGTACCAATATATTTACAGATTCTGGATATGGGGTAGCGTGGAATGGAACTATGTGGGTCGCATTAGGAAAAGGAACAAAATATACTATTGCTTACTCATCTAATGGTATTACTTGGACGGGAGTTCAAGATAGTAGTACCAATATATTTACAGATTCTGGATATAATGTAGCGTATAATTCAAACCGTCCAAATCGCATTGTATTTCCGTCTAATTTAATGGTTGCAGTAGGAAGAGGAACCAACTCTATTGCTTACTCGTCTAATGGTATTAATTGGATAGGGATTCCAAAGACTAATACCAATACCTTTACAATCGAGGGACATGGTGTAGCGTGGAATGGAAATATGTGGGTTGCAGTAGGTATGGGAAGGAACTCTATTGCTTACTCGTCTGATGGTATTAATTGGATAGGGATTCTAAATACTAACACCAATACCTTTAGATATTGGGGTAATGGTATAGCATGGAATGGAACTATGTGGGTTGCACTAGGAAATGGAGATAATAGTATTGCTTACTCGTCTAATGGTATTACTTGGAATGGGATTCCAAATACTAACACCAATACCTTTACAATCGAGGGACATGATGTAGCATGGAATGGAACTATGTGGGTTGCAGTAGGACAAGGAACAAATAGTATTGCTTACTCGTATGATGGTATTAGCTGGACTGGGATTCCAAACACTAATACCAATACCTTTAGTGAAACGGGATTTGGTGTAGCGTGGAATGGAAATATTTGGGTTGCAGTAGGACAAGGAGATAACTCTATTGCTTACTCGTCCGATGGTATTACTTGGATAGGGATTCCAAATACTAATACCAATACCTTTACAGATTGGGGATTTGGTGTAGCATGGAACGGAACACTATGGGTCGCAGTAGGAAGCGGAACAAACTCTATTGCTTACTCGTATGATGGTATTAATTGGACTGGTGTTCAAGATAGTAGTACCAATATATTTACATTTTATGGAAATAGTGTAACGTGGAATGGAACACTATGGGTCGCAGTAGGAGAAGGAACAAACTCTATTGCTTACTCGTATGATGGTATTACTTGGACTGGTATTCCAAAGACTAACACCAATACCTTTACAAATTTTGGACAAGGTGTAGCGTGGAATGCGGGTATAGGTGATGTATCTATGAATCCAATAACATTAAACAAATACGGTTTAGGACTAAGTAATAAGTTGGATATAGTGGCTGATAAGTATTACAATACAGGTTATAGTAATTTAACACTGACAATTGAATCATAACAATTATAAAAATCATTATTAATAATTTCACCATAAATATACATGGCTCAATATTTTAGCATTATAATAGCCTTGTGATTTTTTCTTTTCTAAACTAATTGCTTCACCTCTTTTTTTGGTTCCAGAATGTCTATTAAAATAATTGCGCATTCGTTTTCTATCATTATGATTTTTATGTGAATAATATTTAAGCGGAGTTCTATCTTTATATTGTTGATAATCTGATGCTCCAAAATGTATTTTGCGTATTTTTTTGGTTGTCTTATTTTGGATAAAGGCTGTGTATTTTTTTCCGTGCGGTCCTTTTTCAAATTTTATTATTTTTTCTTTCATAACTTGTTCTTTCATACTTTTATTCATATTATAATATTTTTATATATAATAAATATTATAGTATAATAGTATAATAGTAATAAAAAAATGATAAATATACCTATTAAATACTTACCTCGTCGTCTTAGTTTAAAAGATAAAAAACTACAAATTAAACAATTAAAAGCCTCACGTAACGCATATAAAAAGAAGCGCTATTTAACACGAAAAAATGTTGACTCATATAAATCCAAAAAATCGGCTCATATAACAAAAGCGCAAAAGTTGTATAAACTAAAAAATATAGCAATAAATTCTGACTTAGTAAATGCAACAGGTTGTTCTAAAAATGCCTTATTACAAATTGTTAAAAAAGGTCGCGGTGCATATTATTCTTCTGGGTCACGTCCAAATCAAAGCGCACATAGTTGGGGCTATGCGCGTTTAGCAAGTGCTATTAGTGGAGGCAAAGCATCGGCAATAGATTATAAAATATTGGAACGTGGTTGTTCATCAAATTCAAAGGCACTAAAATTAGCACTTAAAGCGAAAAATAATGGAACACGAAAAGTTCCAAAAATTAAATTATTATAAGCT
>Ga0207938_1000213_pt1 | contig 10400 bp, 10 predicted proteins | sample LakMenEpi15Mar12_FD_150671 | JGI IMG/M metagenome (GOLD analysis project Ga0207938, IMG submission 150671) | Freshwater microbial communities from Lake Mendota, WI - 05MAR2012 deep hole epilimnion (SPAdes) | ecosystem: Environmental > Aquatic > Freshwater > Lake > Epilimnion/Euphotic zone ...
TACTTAAATTTACTTTACGCATTTACTTTTAATCCTCTCTACTTCCTAATGTATTCACTTATGAAATTGCAGATGAAGAACATCTCGCAACTTCACTTGACGTGATTCATAAGTTACACCAACAATTACGGATATGTAATAAAATCAATAACATTTTTTTTCTTAGAATGTAACGAAAAGAAATCTTTTTAAAATAGACCAGATCATAAAAAAGTTTCTTATAAGTTTTAAACTTGTCAGGTGATATGATTTTTATTGTTGACTAAATAGTTATGAGAAATCTTTTTAGACCAGACCTGAATTGGGGAAGCGCAATTGGACCGAATATCATTCGCAATGCGCCAGAATGCGCAGTTTTCAGTTGCCAAGTTGAATTTCTATTCATCAATTTTTAGACCAGATGCTCCTATTGAAAGCGGGTTTTCAATTGCTATACGATTTCAACACACCAAGAGTGAGGCTTTAACTCCATGCCCTTAATTAATTATGAATCACTCGCAGATGTCAGAAAATTAGTTGGTTCAGAAATTGGCGTTAGCCCGATAATGAGAATTGATCAGCAGAGAATTGATGATTTCGCCGAGATAACCGGCGATAATCAATGGATTCATAATGATCCTAAATTGGCAGCTGACGGCCCCTACGGAGTCACGATTGCGCATGGCTTTTTGATTCTTTCTCTCATTACGGGCCTCGAATGTCAGAGCTACACAATTAGTGACGTAAAAGTAAGAATCAATTACGGTCTGGATCGCTTGAGATTTATATCGCCATTAAAGGTGAATTCCGATATATATTTGACGACCAAATTAATTGCAGTTGAGGATTGCAAATCTGGAGTGAAAATGCATAAGGAAAATACGATAATTTGCCCAACTGAAACTAAACCAGTTTTATCTGTTGAGCGAATTACTTTGGTGAAGTTAGATGATTAATAAGATAGTAGATTCGCTTTCAGAGGCGATTTCAGATGTTCAAGATGGCAGTACCATTTTGATTGGTGGATTCGGCAACTCTGGTATTCCCAATAATCTGATCGCCGCAGTCGTTGCCAAAGATGTCAAAGATTTAACCATAATTACGAATAACGCTGGAAGTGGTGACTCAGGTGTCGCGTCACTGCTTAAAAAGCGAATAGTTAGAAAAATTGTTACTTCGTACCCAAGATCTCGAGGATCAATTTGGTTTGAAGAGTTGTATAAGTCCGGAGAGATTGAACTAGAGCTACTTCCTCAAGGTAATTTAACTGAAAAAGTTAGGGCAGCTGGTGCTGGAATTGGTGCCTTCTACACACCCATTGGAGTCGGAACTCTCTTAGGTAAAGATAAAGAACAGAAAATGATCAATGGGAAACTTCATCAACTCGAGTATCCACTTTTCGCTGATGTTGCCTTGATTTCTGCAAAAACAGCAGACCGCTGGGGTAATTTGATTTACAGCACCACAGCTAGAAATTTTGGGCCAAGCATGGCTATGGCCGGAAAGGTAACTGCTGTCGAGGTTTTGAACATCGTAGAGCTGGGACAGCTTGACCCTGAAGTAATAATAACGCCAGGAATTTTCGTCGACAAAGTTGTGAAGGTGACACGATGACTTTTGAGCCGTTAAGCAAGGAAGATATCGCAAGAAAAGTAGCTAACGATCTCAAAGATGGCCAGTACGTAAATTTGGGTATCGGGCTACCAACTCTAGTTGCAAGTTTTCTTCCTGATGACAAGGAGATTGTCTTACATAGTGAAAATGGAGTGTTGGGAGTCGGGCCAAGACCCTTGCCTGGCGAAGAAGATATTGACCTGATCGATGCAGGCAAGGACTTCATTACCTTGAAACCAGGTGCTTCTATTTTCCATCACACAGATTCATTTATCATGATGCGAGGTGGGCACATCGACGTAGCGGTTTTGGGTGGGCTTCAAGTTAGTCAGAAAGGTGATCTTGCCAATTGGGCGACCAATGACGAGACATATCCACCAGCGGTAGGTGGCGCGATGGATCTTGCCTCTGGAGCTAAACAAATATTCGTGATCATGATTCATACTTCTAAAGATGGCACTCCTAAAATTTTGGAAGAGTGCACTTTTCCCTTGACGGCAAAGGGTGTTGTTTCAACTGTTTACACAGATCTTGCAACAATTGATGTTAAGGATGGGCAGATGTTTGTTAGAGAGATGAGCCCAGGACTAACCAAATCGGATTTGATTAGTAGGACCGGCGCAAAATTAAATTTCTAAACACTGGGTGACCCAGTCACATAAAGGGTTTGGCCGGTAACAAAGCTGGATTTTGGGCTACAAAAAAAGGCAACTGCATTTGCTATATCTGATGGATTGCCGATTCTCTTGACGGCAGTCTGATCACTCATGGTAGATGCAAGAATTGACCAATCTTGCCCAGTCTTTTCAGTGATAGCACGAGTCATCTCAGTTTCAATAAATCCGGGTGCTATTGCATTCACCGTTATTCCAAATTGTCCGAGCTCAATTGCTAAGGTCTTTGCCAGCCCCAATAAGGCTGCTTTTGAGGCTGCATAGTTGGCTTGGCCTCTCTTTCCAAGCGATGATCTTGAAGATATAAAAACTATCCGGCCATAGCGCTCTTTAACCATGGCCGCCTGCGCCAGTTGGGTTACATGAAAAACTCCACTTAGGTTTACCTCTATGACTCTAGACCACTCTTCGTATGTCATTTTATGAAAGAGAGCATCCTTCGTAATTCCAGCATTATTGACAAGAATATCTATTCTCCCGAATTTGGACAGCACAAGATCGATTGCCTCTTTTACTTCCAATGGTTTTGTAATATCTACCGCGATACCTAAAGACTCACCAGTTATAGATTTCAAAGATTCATCAATTTGCATCTGGTCTAAATCTAGAGCAACTACCTTAGCGCCCTTGTGGCTTAACTCTCGGAGAATTTCTGCGCCAATACCTCTTGCGCCACCAGTAACAATTGCTACCTGTCCATCTAGTTCATTGTTGCTATTTGCCATTATAGTTACCCCCATAAAGTTAAGAACCCGCCAACTAATATCAGCATAGTTACAATTGGAGCGAAATACATAATATGAAACACCCATTCGAGTTATTGAAAATTGATCAGTTGATAACTCAGGAACAAGCTGAGATTAAATCTTGGATTAATGAATTTGCTGCGAATAAGATTCAACCAAACGTTCAACAGTGGTATGAAAATAAAGGCGCACCAATAAAAGAGCTGATGATTGAATTTGGCAAATTAGGACTGTTTTCGCTTAATGTGGAAGAAAATACTCACACCACTAAGAATGCAATTGCTTATGGGCTTGCATGTCTGGAGATTGAGGCGATGGACTCGTCATTAAGGTCTTGTCTCTCAGTTCAGAATTCTTTAGTTATCTACCCTTTGCTAACTTACGGAAGCAAAGAACAGATTGATCAATATGCGGAAGGGTTGATAAGTGGAGGATTAATCGGATCATTCGGTTTAACTGAGGTTGATCACGGTTCCGACCCCGCCAGTATGAAAACGTTTGCGAAGAAGAAGGGCGGCGACTGGGTTCTAAATGGATCTAAAATGTGGATTACCAATGCCACTATCGCTGATTTGATTGTTGTTTGGGCTCAAACCGATGAAGGAATTAGCGGTTTTCTCGTGCCCACTAACTCCCCCGGATTCTCAGCCGTTGAAATTCCGGGAAAGATTTCCATGAAGGCTTCCAAAACTGGTGCAGTTTACTTGGAGAATGTTGTAGTTCCTGATTCGGCACGTTTACCAGGTGCCAATGGCTTGAGTGGACCACTTAGATGCCTGAACGAAGCAAGATATGGAATTGTCTTTGGTGTAATTGGTGCAGCTAGTGACAGCTTTGTGACGGCCCAAAAATACTCGATCTCACGTGAGCAATTTGGTAAACCAATTGGCTCATTTCAATTGACTCAAAGCAAACTTGCCGAAATGTCAACAAACTTGAATCTGATGATGCTCCTTGCGTTGCATATTGGTCAACTTAAGCAAGATGGCAAAATTACTCCAGAAATAATCAGTTACGGAAAATACAACAATGTTATGAATGCGATCTCAATATGTAGAGAGGCTCGAACTATTTTGGGGGCATCTGGCATAACCAGCGACTTCTCGCCGCTAAGGCACGCAAACAATTTAGAGTCAGTCCTGACTTATGAAGGCACTCACGAGATGCATCTTCTGACCATCGGTAAAGGACTTACTGGAATTTCAGCCTTCAAATAGTCAAGAACTCTCTATTTGTAAACGATCTCTGATTCTATTTTTGTATCGCAATACGACTACAGCCAAAAGCATAGATGTAGCTGCACCTACATAAAGTGGAAACCTTGGGCCGAATACTTGTGCCTCAAGCCCGACTAACAGAACTCCAAAAGTTGTTCCTGCAGTGAAGCAGGATAGGTAGACACCAAGAACTCTCCCTCTATAAACAATATTACAATTCTCTTGCACGTATGCGTTGAAAGACCCCACCATATTTGATCCAGCAGTACCGCAGAAAAAGACAAGAACTGCAAATATTTGAACAGTCGGTGAAATTGCGGTTATTGTGAGGATAATCGAAAATATAATTACATTTTTCATCAGACTTTCCAGGGTAATAGAACTATTCCTTCTTGCCATAAGGACGCCACCAAAAACATAACCGAGCGCAATGGACGATGAAATTACGCCAAAAAACCTGATATCAAGTCTAAATTCGTCTCTCGACATCAAGGCGATCGTTGTGGGGAAATGCATCGCAAAGAAAGCAAGAATGAACACCGAAGCTAGGGCAATAAGTGAGTCTGGCTTTGACCTTAAATGCGAAAGACCTGCCCTGATTGTTCCTGAATTAGATTCAAAATCTATTTCACTAACATTTTCTACTGGTTTCTTGAAAAACCAAATCATGATTGAAGAAAAAAGGAATAAAAATGAGACCATAAAAATAACGGTGTATCTATTGCTAAACGAATGCGCTACGAATCCGGCGATCAATGGTCCAACTAGCCGGCCAAAGTTGGCATTCACTGAGTTTAACCCGACCCCTTTAGATACTGCTCCGTCACTAATCAAATCCGTAAGGTGTGAAAGACGCATAGGACCATCCAGTGCAGTTATAACTCCACCAGCCAAGGAAACTAATATCAAAGAGGAAAAGGGAAGATTTTTGCTATAAATGAGAAATCCAGTTACAAGGGAAAGCAAGCCCATCAAGAAAGTTAGCAAAGTCAGAATGTAGGCCTTGTTGTATTTATCCGCCAATCGGCCACCTAGAAGGCTGAAAATGAAAGATGGGAGAAACTGCACGGCCGTGATTATTCCTAATGCTTTAGGAGATCCCGTTATTTCTAGTGCATACCAATCAAGAGTAATTCTTTGCATCCAAATTGCAGTGTTCGTAAAGAATGTTGAGAAGTAGAAAACCTTATAATTTCTATTTTGACTTGAATAGATATTTGGAATATTAAATCGCCTCCAAATTATTAGGATATAAGTTAAAGGCTTATAATATCCATTATAGATTTGAAAACCTAAAAATATCTGGTCTAATTTTTGATTTAAAAAACTAAACCCATGATAATTTCGTTCGCATTGGAATGAAGTTCGACGAAACCTATTTTCTTGTAGAAACCTTTAGCGCGATCATTTGAAGCTGACATATGCAGATGAACTCCAGATGAGCCTGCATCTTGTAAAGCTTTGAGTAGGTGCAGGATCATCGTCTTTCCGTAACCCAAACCTTGATGCGATTCAATAATGTCTATGTGTAAGTGCGAAGGATATTGAGAAATTAGCTCAGCTGGACTAAAACCTTGCCTATTTAGTTCTTTAATCAGGCTAACATCCTTTGGGGTCAGATCTTGAGTCAAAGCTGCGTACTTTGCTTTGGTAGCCGGCCAATAATCAACAACCAAATTACTTTCAAACCTGCCAGTATCTAAAGCTCCCAGCACATACCCCACCACTTTTTCATTCGCCTTTAGGGAAAAAGCAAAATTGGGCTCATAAATTACGTATGGGGCAACGTAAATTTCTCCCACCAAATCATGCAGATTGTGCAGGTGCGTTGCACCCTTACCGCCATCGGCAGTCTCCAAACATACTTTTAAAAGTCCTGGCAAATCAGCCAGGGATGATGGCGTTAACTTTACTCCCGCGTCTAATTGAAGTTCATTCATAATGTAATCATACAGGTGTAAATCATGAATCCTTAAAAATACTGGCTTAATTTATCTTGAATCACTTAACTGCTCCTTCGGTTAGACCATCAATCACTTTTCGATTAAAAACAACGTAAACAATAATCATTGGAATAGTAACGATAGTTAGTGCGGCAAAAAGCAAGTGGTAGTTAGTTGAATATCGAGTAGAGAACGTTAATAGACCAGTTGGGATAGTTTTTAATTCATCATTTTGGATGTAAACCAAAGCTAGCAAGAATTCATTCCAAGCGCTAAGAGCTGTAAAAACTGCAACCGTTGCAATTCCTGGCTTTAACATTGGTAGCAAAATAGTTTGGTAAACCCGCAAGTCGCCAGCACCATCAACTCTGGCCGCTTCAAAGATTTCCTTTGGAAGATTTTGAATATAGGCACGAAATAGCCAGATTGAAAGTGGCAGCCCCATCGCGGTATACGGCAAGATTAAGGCTAAGCGGGTATCTTTAATTCCCATTGCGTCAAAGAGTGCATTCTGGGCGATGAAATATGACTGCAAAGGCAAAATCAAACCTAAAGTTATCAAGCCCAGGATCTGTTTTGAGAATCTAAACTTCAAACGCGTAAAAGCAAATGCTGCCATTGAGCCAAAGAGCAGAACGGCCGACGTGCAGGTGCTGGTAATAATTGCGCTATTAACTGCGTACTTTCCTAACCCGCCTACCGTGAACGCTTCGGCAAATACTGAAAAATCCCAAGACGTTGGAAGCGAGAGTGGGTTCTTAGCGATCTCAGCATTGCTCTTTAGCGCAGAAAGTGCCATCCAAAGGAGCGGTACAAAATAAATTAACGAGTACATCGCCATGCCGATGTGAAAAACCGGATTGCGTTTCATCAGTACTCCACCACCGCATCATCTTTGGTGCGCAATTTGCTGTATATCAAACCCACTGTTACTACAACTACCGTCAAAATAACTGCGAGAGACGAGCCATAGCCCATCTGCTGATCGCGAAACACCACACGAACTAAGTAAGTAGTTGGCATCTGGGTGGTGTCATAAGGTCCACCATTTGTAAGCACGTAAACTAGATCGAACATTTGAATTCCGCCGGTAAAACAGAGCAATATTGCTACTTCAGTTAAGTTTTTAACCATCGGAATCTTGATTCTACTTAGCAACTGCCACTCGGTAGCGCCATCTAACCGAGCCGACTCAATAATCGTGCTGGGAATCCGTTGAAAACCAGCATAGAAAATCGCCATGTAGAAACCTGCGTAAATCCAACCTGAGATTACCGATAGCGAAAGCAGCGCTGTTGCCTGATCGCCCAACCAGATACGTTGCCAAGATTCCAAACCAAATTCACCTAAAAGGCGATTTAAAATTCCTAAATCAGGATTCAATATGAATGACCAAAGAACTGAGATCACAACTAACGGCAACATGACTGGTGTAAAGAAAGCCACCCGATAGAAAGTTGTATTGCGTTTAGCGCTGACTAATCCCGCAAGCATTAGCCCAAGAGCTACTTCTAGAATCAAAGTTAAAGAGATATAGATGGCTGCATGCACGTAAGAGCTCATATATATCTTGTCATCGAATGCACGCGTAAAGTTTTCAAAGCCAACAAAACTAGGAGTGCTAAATCCATCCCAATCAGTCAAACTCAAACCAAAAGTCGCAAATATTGGACCCAAAATTGCCGTTGCAAATATCGCAAAAGCAGGAGCGACCAGGAAGTAAGGGATCCAACGTGCTGTCGGTTTCATTCCCCTACCATCCTGGTCGCTTCACTGCTGAACTACATTTATTGCCGCAGATTAACCCAGTGCGGCAACCTTTTCTTGTGCCGCATCAAGTGCTGCTTGTGGTGTCGACTTGCCACCAATTGCCTCAGCTTGTGCCGCATTTAGAGCATCCGCTACTGGAAGTTCAAAACCGGTATCAGGTGGAGCAACAACAACTGTTGCACCATTTAATAGGGCATTAATCTTCTCAGTTAGTGGATCAAGTGTTCCGCCAGCCAAAGACTTCACTAGAAGAAGAGTTCCGGCATCTGCGATCTGCTTGGCATTTTCAGCGTTATAAAGCACCTTGAAGAAGTTCATAACTTCAGTCTTCTTGGTGCTCTTAGCATTAACGATATAACCAGTGTAAACAGCCATGATGCTGTTCTGATCGCCAGCACCATCGCTAATTGCTGGCAAATTAATGAAGTCCATCTTGAAATCTGGAGCTTCACCTTGTTGAGTTCCAATTAACCATGAGCCAATTGGGTGGAATGCAGCCTTACCTTGGAAGAATTGGCTAGCAGCTTCGTTATCCGCAATGGTGTTTACAGATTCGTTTACATAACCAGCCTTAGCAAGATCCGCTAGAACTGTTAGGCCCTTAACGAATTCTGGGCTGTTCATTGGCTTGCTCTTCTGTAGCGTTTCGGCATACAAAGCTTCACCTGTTACACGAGAAATAATGTGACCGCCCCAGTTTCCAACAGTCCAGAGATCTTTATTTCCCTGAACAAAGCAGTTGACCTTGGCAGCGACGAACTTAGCGCAAGCAGCGTTTAGTTCTTCCCAAGTTGTTGGAGGTGTAACACCATTCTTTTCGAACATATCGACGTTGTACCAAAGTACATTTGTTACGTCGCGTGCACGTGGAATCATTGATAGCGCACCGTTTGAGTCATAACCGGCAAATGCGCCGTCAGTGAATAGATCCTTTAATCCACTTGATTCAATATCACCAGAAATATCTGCAGCGTAACCTTCAGCAACGCGTTGATCTAGTCGAGCTCCAGACCATTCAAAGTATGCATCAGGGCTGTTCTTGCCATTTAATAGTGTCGGCAAACCAACTGTTGAATAAAGATCATCATCTTGTTGAATAAACTCAACTGTCCAACCTTCATTTTCTGCTTCATAAGCGGCTTTCGCTGCTTCCCAGACTGGAAGTTCCTTTTCTCCCAAGCTTGGTGTAGCAATGCGCAAGATTTTATCTGCGCTATCACTGCTTGAGCAGCCTGTAATTACTGCAAGGCCTAACAAGCTACTTGCGAGAACCGCAACCAGCTTCTTTCCCTTGAACATAAACCCTCCCCAGAATTAATACGCCGAGCGTGGCGTTGGTAGAGATTATGGGTGAAAGTATGGGTGAGTCAATGAAATTCCGGAGAATTCAGGTCATCGGCGAGTTCACCCAGGAACATGTGCAACGAGCTACCAAAAATGCGGCTGCGCCATGTCAATACTTCATCTGCAAGCTGCTTAACGTAATTTCCATCAGCCTTTTTAATCAAATTCTCGGCCAAGAGTTCGAGAATTTCCCCGCCACGCTTGTAGTCCGCGACCCAGGGGGCTGATTCAGCAGCCAACTTAGTATTAGCGAAAGTTGGCGATTGGATGAGTGAGCTTGAATTTGAGATTTCTAGCGCCATGGACTTTAACTTAGCGATGGCAGCGGGCATCTGGCTCCGGCGATAATCAAATGCGACTTCGCCTAGATCTGCCGAAAATTCGGGTGCAGCAGAGTCATTCAAACATGAACCAAGCGACGTGCGGGCAAAATTTCGATATGCCGCACGATCATCTTTATTTGAAATTAATTCTTCTAGCGCTCGATCCCATGCAGCATCAGGATCATAATTAAATGGATCAGATAGATACTCACCTATTGTCCAAATTGCAATCTTAGATGCTTCGGCTTGCGTCATCGGATTTGCAAGTAATCCTTCGCTGTGATCAACCAAGCCAGATTCGCGTGCAAGCAATGGTCCGATGTGCAATTCATAAACCATTGCAACATCATTTACTGGATAGTTATCCCAGTAAAGAGGTTTGCGTTTTGCATTCTGCTCGAAAACTAAAGCATCACGCACGTCTATTCGATAAGAACAAATTTGCAATCCAGTCCAAATGATATGTACTTTCGGATCGAGTAGATTTCCAATCTCAACTAAGTATTCTTCATTTCCAAGCCCACGATAAACAGTTGGACAAATAACCAACTGTGCACTCGGATAATCTTTTTGAAGCCATTCACTTAATTGATTGCAAAGTGAAGCATGAGCTTGTGCAAAAGAAGAGAAGGCTTTCTTATCTGCTTCAGATTGAAAATCGTGCGGAATATCATCAAGGAATACCCCAACTAGGTTTATCCCCAGCGCTAGATACTGAGCTAAGCGGCCTTTAAGTGCCGCCAACTCAGATGGGTCTGAATAAATGATCGTTTGACCAGGTGAGACGGCA
>Ga0207938_1000217_pt1 | contig 10326 bp, 9 predicted proteins | sample LakMenEpi15Mar12_FD_150671 | JGI IMG/M metagenome (GOLD analysis project Ga0207938, IMG submission 150671) | Freshwater microbial communities from Lake Mendota, WI - 05MAR2012 deep hole epilimnion (SPAdes) | ecosystem: Environmental > Aquatic > Freshwater > Lake > Epilimnion/Euphotic zone ...
AAAATTTCCTGACAAGCTCGCTGAATTATTAGAACTGTTTGATTCGGAAGCGAAACGCAACAATGTGTATCCACTTCGTGAACCCGGTTCAACATTGGGCATGACAGTAGTGCCGCCCGAAAATCTCGGTGGACTGAAGAAAATGACATACACCGCTGATCACATACGTATGCCAGAACGTTCAGTAGTGAACCTAAAGAATTGTTCGTTTCGTATCACTGCTGAAGTGGTTGTCCCCAAAGCCGGATCACGTGGAGTGATCGTGTGTCAGGGCGGCAACATGGCCGGCTGGACTTTGTATGTCAATGACTCTGGCTGTCCTGTGTATCACTACAACTGGATGGGCCATGATCACTTCATTGCTACGTCTGCATCACCGTTGACACCAGGCCAGCATGAAATCATTGTGGACTTTGTCTACGACGGCGGGTTCGGTGCAGGTGGTCACGCAGTGTTGTTGGTTGATGGTTCTCCTGCTGCGCACACATACGTTGAACGAAGTGTTCCCATTGTCTTTTCAATGAGTGGTGAATCATTTGATGTCGGCATGGATACAGGTGCGCCAGTTGGTTTCTACCCACATGTGTATCGATTTGAGGGAGACATTGTTGGTGTCACGCTCGAACGACTCAGTGAACCATCACCGGAAATTGCTGCGCTAATTGTTGAAGGCGAATTCCGCGCCAGCCTTGCTACGCAATAAAGCGATTATTCAATAGTGCGTTGTCGAGCCTCATCACGGCCACAGAAGTAGGCCTCGAGTGCTCGTGCCTTGTCGAAAAGATGTTGAGGTCGAGAAGCAATTCCTGCAGTCACATTGCGTGGGGCGAACTCTAGAAATGTTCCGTTGTGTGACTCTGACCAGATGCGTTGCTCGGTATCTGTTCGTCTCTCCACGAATCGTCCGAATGGCCCAAACATCGCACCGGCAAGTGGGGCGATGATGACAAGACGTGCTGCGGCGTCTGCCAAGTCGACACTGACGCCAGAGCGCAACCCGCCGTCTACATATCGACGTCCATTGATCTTGTGTGGGGCAAGGAGCCCAGGCACTGCAGACGATGCAGCGACAAGATCGGCAAGTGGTGCATCGGCACCACTAAGGACCGTGCGGCGAAGTCTCGGTATTTCAGTGACGACAACTCGTACGCATGAATCTTTGGCATCGCCGAATACCTCTCGCGCTGAGGCGGCCAAGACGCCCGCACGGGGGTTTGGGAAGGTGGGAACTTCTAGTTGGGCGAGGTCCATATAGGAAATCTGCAGTGCTACTGCCGCCGCCGCCCATGAGCCGGCAGATGTACCAAGCATGGGGCAGCCGTACAGGTCGATCCCGCGCTCACGAAGGCCATCAATGACTCCGAGGGCGTAACCAATACCAAAGAGGCCTCCGCCGCCAAAGACGCCGGCGAGAGGGGGGATAGAAGAAGCGGACACGTCTCCAGTCTCGTCCATGTGGTTGTACCGTATGCGCCATGGAGGCTCGAATTCTCACCTGGAACTTGTGGTGGCAATTCGGGCCCTGGCGTGACCGCCAAGAAGCCATCCTCACTACGTTGCGCAACGAGAACGCCGACATCATTTTCTTACAAGAGGTGTGGGCCCAAGAAGGTGGCCTTGACCAAGTGCAATGGCTTGCTGACGAGCTGAACATGCATGTGGCTCGCACCGAAGGCCCTTGGTATGACAATGGTGTCAGTTTGGGGAATGCGATTCTGTCTCGCTGGCCGATTGTGTCGTGGGAAGTGCATCGACTTCCTGACGTGACTGGTGCGCCGAGTTACCGTCGTGCAGTCGTTGCCCAACTCGAAACTCCGTTCGGCCGATGGTGGACTGTGTGCACTCACCTTGATCACAAATTCGATGCGTCAGCAACACGCATTGCGCAATGTGAAGCACTCAGTGGCATCGTCGATCAGCTTCGAAATGATCCAGAAGTTGATGTTCCAGTTCTCATGGCCGGTGACTTCAACTCCGTTCCCGACTCTGATGAAATTCGTATGTTGACCGGTCGCAGTGCGCCTGCAGTACCTGGTCTTGTCTTTACGGATCTGTGGGAGATTGCTGGCGAAGGTGAAGGGTTTACATGGCGTCGTGATAATCCGTACATCGGCGATTCGACATGGCCGAATCGCCGACTCGATTATCTCTTCGTGTCATGGCCACGCCCTCGGCCTATTGGCAACCCATCACGAATTTGGCTTGCGGGTGTCGACACTGTTGGTGGCATTCAGCCAAGTGATCACGCAGCAGTTGTTGCTGACATCCGCATGATTGCTGAATAGCGTTCGGTTTTTCCTACATCTCAAGCAAACAACCGCAAGAAAAGTGTTCGGGAAAACGCACACTTTTTCGAAAGCAGGTTGCGGCTGACGTGTTAATTTCCGAACAGCCCAGCTTCATGCACACATAGAGGTATGAGATTTCCACATATCAGTGATGACAACCCCTTTAAAGTTTTGAGCCCTGGTGTCGAGAGCGATGTCTTGTGCATTTTGGGGCGCAGTCCAAGAGAGCACTCGGCTTCCAACATTGCCGATCTCACTGATCGTTCTCGTAGTCAGGTTCATATGGTGCTACAGCGATTAGTGCAGACCGAACTAGTGCTGAGGTGTGTGATGGAAAACTGGAGTGGCTACAGGCTGAATCCGCAGCACCCATTAACTGAACATGTGAAGGCGATTGCGCAATTACGGATTACCAAGAGCACTGAAGGCGCTTGATGCCGTTAATGAACGAGCTCTGCAGGTAAGCGGGTTCGCCCTCTGCGCGCAAGGTCGGCATACGGCGTGCGATTTCGCCGAACATTACGGATACTTCACGACGAGCAAGGTTTGCGCCTAAGCAGAAGTGAGGACCACCGGCACCAAAGCCAATTTGTGCAGGTGCAATTTCACGGGTGACATTGAATTGGTGTGGGTCAGCAAATATGCGTTCGTCACGGTTTCCAGACGAATAAAACATCACTACTTTTTCGCCTTCAAGAATCTTCTGACCGTTGATCTCGGTGTCTTGCAGTGCAGTACGACGGAAGTGAATCACTGGAGTAGCCATACGAACGATCTCTTCAACTGCTGTGCGGTTGTGTGTGTCAAAGTCATCGAACCAGATCTTCTTCTGATCTGGATTGTCAGTGAGCAACTTCATGCCGTGACTGATTGCGTTGCGTGTCGTTTCGTTTCCTGCAACAACCAACAAGATGAAGAATGAGCCGAACTCTTGAGCGGTGAGTCGTTCGCCGTCAACTTCGGCGGCCATCATGACGCTCGTGATGTCGTCGCGTGGGTTTGCCTTGCGGTCTTCACCAAGTGCTTGTGCATACGCAAAGATTTCCATGCCAACAGTGATGAGGTCTTCGTATGAAGTCACAAACTCTGGGTCGCCTACCCCAAGGATGGTGTTGGTCCAGCGGAAAATATCTGCATGGTCTGACTCTGGAACACCCATCATGTCGCAAATGATTTGCAATGGCATTGGGGCTGCAACCTGCTCTACGAAGTCACATGTACGCTCAGAAAATTCCGCCAGTAAACGGTCAACAACTTTTCCAGCACGGATCTTGACCAGGTCTTCTACGCGACCAACTTCGCGCGGTCCAAAACCTTTGGCAACAATGCTGCGAAGGCGGAAGTGTTTTGGGTCGTCCATGTTGATCATTGATCCGAAGAATTCATTCAACTCAACGGGCAGGTCTCCGATGTTTGAACCTTGACCACTGCAGAACACCGAAGCGTTACGGCTGACATGCCAGATGTCGTCGTGACGGGTGAGTGCGCGGTACCCACGGCCTGGAGGGAACGGGGAGTCTTCCATGACATATTCCTCGAAGAACTGAAAGGGCGCCTCATCGCGAAGCGTCTTGAAGGCACCTTCACGCCAGTCGCGGGGCTTAGTCCAGAACTCTTGTGAGGAAAGGTCGATATCGGCAAGTGAGACAACTGGGAAATCCATATTCGCTGACCTTAATGGGCGGAAATAGCCTGTGCTCAGTTCGAGGACTGATTTTGGTGCAAGTTTGACTACTCTCGTGGGGTCGGTTCGATACGCGGACCACAAACAAGGGAGACCCCATGCCTGAAGCAGTTATTGTCGCCACAGCCCGCAGCCCAATTGGCCGCGCCAACAAGGGTTCGCTCAAGGACATGCGTCCTGATGATCTTTCAGCCCAAATTGTGCGTGCACTAATGGCCAAGGTTCCTCAAGTGAAGGGTTCCGAAGTGGAAGACCTCATCATGGGAATTGGTCAGCCTGCAGGAGAAGGCGGATTCAACATTGGTCGTATGGTTGCAATTCTTGCTGGCCTTGATGATGTTCCTGGAGTAACTGTCAACCGTTACTGCTCATCTTCATTGCAGACAATTCGTATGGCTGCTCATGCCATTCGCGCCGGAGAAGGCGATTGTTTCATCGCTGCTGGTGTTGAAACAGTGAGCCGTTACGGATCAGGTGCAAGCGACTCGGCTCCAAACGCAATCTTCAAAGACTCTTCAGTTCGCACACGTGCGCGCGCAGAGGGTGGAGCAGCAGTATGGACACCGCCAACTGGTTTGCCAGACGCATACATCGCAATGGGCCAGACAGCAGAGAACGTTGTGCAGGTCGAAGGCGTCAGCCGCGAAGATATGGACCACTTCGGTGTTCGCTCACACAACTTGGCTGTTGCTCACCAAGAAAATGGTTTTTTCGAGCGCGAGATCACACCAATCACGCTTCCAGACGGCACTGTTGTCTCAAAGGATGATGGTCCTCGTGCAGGAACAACATACGAAGCAACGTCACAGTTGAAGCCAGTGTTCCGTCCAGACGGTTCAGTGACAGCAGGAAACGCTTGCCCACTCAACGACGGTGCTGCAGCAGTACTTGTCATGAGCGACACACGCGCAAAGCAGCTTGGCCTTACGCCACTTGCTCGCATCGTGTCATCAGGTGTTTCTGGCTTGAACCCAGAAATCATGGGCCTTGGTCCAATCGAAGCATGCCGTCAAGCTCTTAAGCGCGCAGGCATGACAATCGATCAAATCGACCTTGTTGAAATCAACGAAGCATTTGCTGCACAGGTTCTTCCTTCAGCAAAGCACCTCGGAATTCCAATGGACAAGCTCAACATCCACGGTGGTGGAATTGCGCTTGGTCACCCATTCGGTATGACCGGTGCACGCATCATGACAACCCTCATCAATGGTCTTCAGTGGGAAGACAAGACTTACGGCATGGAGTCCATGTGCGTCGGTGGTGGCCAGGGTATGGCAATGATCGTTGAGCGCCTTAGCTAAATAATCAATAGCTAAATAATCAACAAAAGAATTGCGATTTAGGTCGCAGAACGCGAGTCGGCGGTGGTTCTCAACATGAGGGCCACCGCCGTTCCACATAAAACCATCAAGACGGCAGCAAAAGTGAACGTTGCTTCAGGGCCATGAGAGCCATAAATGACTGGCGCAAGGAGCGACATGATGGATCCAGCAATGAGGTCACCGGTGCCGTTCAGTCCTTGTGCCGCGCTGGCGCGACCATGCGGTGCAACCTGAGCCATCAGAGATTGCGTGGCGGGAATGGATAGTGCGCCGATTACGCCTTCAACCAAACTGAAACTCACAAGAAGAAAAGCGCTGGGCAAAAAGCCGTACAACATCACTAATGGTGCAGTTAAGAAGATGCCGATGACGGTCATACGTGCGGCACCTTTCGTGTCGGCGAGACGGCCGCCTTTGGCACCAAGGACAATGAACGGAATTGTGTACAACAAAAATGTCATGCCCACCATGAAGTTGTTTCCACCACGATCTGTGATGTATCGATCCCATAAAGAGTCGTAGATTCCAACTGGGATGAACAACGTGAGTGAAGCAAGAGCAGCTGCGCGAATGGGTCGGTACTTCAATAACTCGATGCTGAGCCGTTTCGATTCATCGGTAGAGGGGAGCGATGGCAATTCACGTGGTGCAACAATCACAAAGGCGACGAGTGCGAACACCGAGAAAACTAGAAACGCTCCGCGTAATCCAAACGGTGAAATAAGTAGTGCACCGATGAGTGGACCGCCTGTGAAGCCTGCAAGTTCCACGCCGCGCAAACGTCCTAGGCGTTCAGCTGCGCGGGTTTTGTCAATGTTGGCGGCGATTGCTTTGATAGCCGGACCACTAGTTCCTAATGCTGCCCCGGAAATGGCACGGGCAAGCACAAACATCCACAATGAACTTCCGAATGCAAAAAGCGTTGAGCCGAGTGACGCCAAAATCAATGCGGCGAGAACCAGTTTCTTCGGTTTGCCGCGGTCGGCAAATGGCGCGACAAATAACGACACCAAGAGTGATGCCATGAATCCTGCGGCTGCAATAAAACCAAGACCAGCATCGCTGAAGTCATATTTGTCTTGAAGATCGCTCAGAGCAGGAAAGATCATGCTCACTGACATCGGCACACTGAATCCGCAAATTAATAGCGGTCCAATACCCATGGTGAATGTGGCAACTTTGCCTGTTTTTTGTGTTGATGTCATCGCTATCTCCCTAGGCACGAGAGAACTGCATCATTGAATGTTGGCCAATGGTCCATTCCCCACTCGTCGAATTCACGTTCCGCAATCATCACGCATGCGACGTCTGCAACTGGGTCAACCCACATGAAAGTGCCGATACCGCCAAAGTGGCCGAAAGTTGAAGAAGAGTTTCGAGTTCCAGTCCAATGTGGTGTTTTGTGTCCGCGTATTTCGACGCCAAGCCCCCATGGGCACGGATCAAAACTTCCAATGCCAGGAACAACGCCTGCAAGGTCAGGAAAAACTGAAGTAATTGCACGCATATGCGTTTCAGATGCAATCAATGTGGGGGAGCGAAGTTCTTCAAGAAACAAACCCATGTCGCCAACAGTTGAGTGCACGTCTTTTGCACATGATCCTTCGAGTGCTGTGTTGTGCATTCCAAGTGGGGCGAACACTGCATCGTCTATGTACTCAACGAATGCAATTCCGGTTGAGTGTTCAACATGTTCTGCCAGCATCTCGAAACCAGTATTGGAATAGATGCGCTTAGTGCCTGGCCGATTGAGCGGCTTCACTCCATCGAAGCCGTAGCCACCTGCATGAGCAAGAAGGTGCTCTACTGTGCAGCCGGTTTGTCCTACGGCATCAGTCAGCGCAATGCTTCCTTCTTCAACGGCAATCAGTACAGCCCATGCAACAAGAGGTTTACTAACTGATGCAATGCGTTGGCGCCGTTCTGAGTCGCCATGGAATTCAGTTCCGCCTGCATGAATAACTGCAATGGATGATTCGGCAACGGGCCATGCATCAGCAAGGCCAAAGGCCGCGTCTAGAACCGACATGTCAGACTGCGTCGCGAATAAGTTCGGCTACTCGGAAGGCAAGATCAAGTGATTGACGAGCATTCAAGCGTGGATCGCAAATTGTTTCGTACCGATCATCAAGATCATCAGACGTGAGATCATCTGTGCCGCCAGTGCATTCTGTGACGTCATCGCCGGTGAGTTCGATATGAATTCCACCTGGCCATGTTCCTTCAGCTTTGTGAGCACGAACGAAACCTGAAATCTCATCAACGATTGATTCGAAGTGGCGAGTCTTGCGGCCGTTTGGCGCAGTAAAGGTGTTGCCATGCATCGGGTCACATGCCCACACAACAGGATGTCCTGCATCACGAACAGCATGAAGAAGAGGACGCAAAGAATCTTCTACTTTGTCTGCGCCCATTCGGCTGATGAGTGTGAGGCGACCAGGCACTTGAGCTGGGTTCAGTGCTTCGCACAATTCAAGAACAAATTCAGGAGAAGTAGTGGGGCCGACTTTGCAACCAATTGGGTTGCCAACGCCACGAAGGAATTCAACATGAGCACCATCTAGTTGACGCGTGCGTTCGCCGATCCACAACATGTGTGCAGAGCAGTCGTACCACTGGCCAGTAAGTGAATCTTGGCGTGTCAATGCTTCTTCGTAACCGAGCAGTAAAGCCTCATGGCTTGTGTAGACATCAACTTCATGTAGCGATGAGTAGTTCTCTGTATCGATTCCGCAGGCACGCATGAAATCAAGTGCACGTTCAATCTCTGCAGACAGCGCAACGTAGCGCTGGCCTTCTGGGCTAGATGCAACGAACTCTTGTGTCCAAGCATTCACGCGGTTCAAGTCAGCAAATCCGCCCTTAGTGAAAGCACGAAGAAGATTCAGTGTGCTTGCTGACTGATGGTAGGCCTGCACCATTCGTTGCGGATCAGGGATACGAGCTTCAGCGGTTGGGTGTACGTCATTAACGATGTGGCCACGGAATGACGGCAATTCCAGATCACCAATTTTTTCAAACGGTGAGGAACGCGGTTTTGCAAACTGTCCGGCCATACGGCCAACTTTGACAACAGGAACTCCCATTGAGTACGTGAGCACCACTGCCATCTGCAAGATGACGCGCAACTTCTCGCGAATGTTGTTTGCGGAAAACTCGTCGAAACTTTCAGCACAGTCACCCGCCTGCAATAGGAAAGCATTTCCTGCAGCAACTTGGGCGAGTGATGACTGCAATGAACGTGCTTCGCCAGCAAACACCAATGGGGGGAAGGCAGAAATTTGCGTGAGAGCGCGATCGCGCGCAGCAACATCGGGCCATTCAGGCTGTTGTTCGGCAACAGATGATTGCCATGAAGAAGGTGTCCAGCTACGAGCCATAGTTTCCTAGCCTTGCGCTAAACGAGGGGTCAGCGCAATGGGAATTAATAAGTAATTACTGTCAGACTGCGAGGATGCGCTCGGCATCGTCACGCAGACCTTCAACAGCACGGCTCACAAGGCGACGAGCAGCTTCGGCAGTGACGCCCAAGTCTTCGCCAACTTCGCGGAAGCTCTTGCGCTCACCGTCAAGAAGTCCAAAGCGGGCTTCAACGGCATAACGGGCGCGATCATCGAGCGTGCCAAGAAGTTCATCAAGAAGTTCGGTGTCAACCATTGCCATGACGGCATCTTCAGGGGTTCCTTGGCCGTTAGCCATGAGGTCACCAAGAGTTGCGTCTCCGTCGTCGCCCACGGTCTTATCAAGAGAGACAGGAGTCGTGAGGCGGTGAAGTTCGGCGTTACCGGCATCAAGGGTCTCGCCGTCGCCTGAAGCCTGGCGCAATGCTGCACGAAGGCTGGCGGAACGGTCACCTGGGATACGGATGAGGCTTGCCTTTTGGTCAAGTGCACGACCAATGGCCTGACGGATCCAGAAGGTTGCGTAGGTGGAGAACTTGAAACCACGGCGCCAGTCGAACTTGTCAACCGCATGCTCGAGACCAAGGTTTCCCTCTTGAATGAGGTCAAGAAGGTCCATGCCCTGTGGCAATGGGTAGCGACGTGCAATTGAGACCACGAGGCGAAGGTTCGAGCGGATGAAGCGATCCTTGGCGGTGGCTGCATTACGCAGGTCACGGCGAAGGGCAGCTCCGCGCTCGCCAGCTTCAAGGCGGGTAGCGGCGTCGCGACCGGCTTCGATGGCCTTAGAGAGCTCGCGCTCGTCTTCAGCAGTAAGAAGGGCAACTTTGCCGATGTCGTTTAGATAGAGACCAATGGAGTCATTCATGATGCAGTGTTCAACCGTGTATTCGTAGGGCTTGTTCCCATGATGTCCGTGTTATCGGACACATGGGACCAACTAAGGAGGGGCTCCTAGTCGGGGGGATTGGAGACATTACCAGTGTTAGTTGCCCTTTGCTAGAGGCGGAGCAAGATATTTTTTTCTGAGGGTGCCACGTGCCCAATTCCTTCTACACTCGCCACGTGACTACAACTGCGCCCCGCCGATTGGGCATCCTCGGGGGGACCTTTGATCCGCCTCACGCGGGGCATCTTGCAGCGGCCGTGGCTGTGCAAACCCAAGTGGCGCTTGATGAACTTGTCTTGATGGTGGCAAATGAGCCCTGGCAAAAGGTGGGCGACCGCCAAGTGACGCCGGCTCAGGTGCGCTTCGAGATGACCGAGGCCCTCGTTGACGGAATTTCTGGGTTACGGGCCGATGATCGTGAAATTCGCCGGGGCGGCCCTACATATACGGTCGACACCTTGGAAGAAATCATTGCCGAGCATCCAGACACGGAGATCTTTCTGATTGTGGGCGCCGACACAGCGAGTCGCTTAGAAACATGGCATCGTGCGTCTGACGTGGTCAGGCTCTCTACGATCGTCATAGTGAATCGCGACGACGTAACCAATGCAGCCTCAGGGTTTCTTCATGATGCTCGAGTGGTGAACGTGTCTATGAATCCGGTTGATGTGTCAAGTAGTGCGATTCGTGAAGCTGTTGCACATGGCGAGGCAATTGTTTCCGCAACCTCCTCATCAGTCGC
>Ga0207938_1000219_pt1 | contig 10302 bp, 8 predicted proteins | sample LakMenEpi15Mar12_FD_150671 | JGI IMG/M metagenome (GOLD analysis project Ga0207938, IMG submission 150671) | Freshwater microbial communities from Lake Mendota, WI - 05MAR2012 deep hole epilimnion (SPAdes) | ecosystem: Environmental > Aquatic > Freshwater > Lake > Epilimnion/Euphotic zone ...
ATGCTCTGGCTCGATGTTGTTAACAGCTGCGAAAATAGATTCGAGCTGTGCTTGGTAATCGCGTGCAATCTCATCTGCTTCTTCAGGTGTTAAATCTCCACGGCCAACAAGTGCTTCAGTAAACAAGGTACGTGTTGAGCGCTTTGCATCGATCATCTTGTACATCAATGGTTGTGTGAAACTTGGCTCATCACCTTCGTTGTGTCCACGGCGACGGTAACAAACCATATCGATGACGATGTCCTTGTTAAATTCTTGACGATATTCAAATGCTAGACGTGCAACTCGTACACATGCTTCAGGATCATCTCCATTGACATGAAATACCGGCGCCTGCGTAATTTTTGCAAAATCAGTTGAATACACAGAAGTTCGTGAAGCAATTGGTGAAGTAGTAAATCCAACCTGGTTGTTAATAACAATATGAATTGTTCCACCGGTGCGGTAACCAGGAAGGCCTGATAGCTGCAGAACTTCTGCGTTAACTCCTTGGCCAGCAAATGATGCATCGCCGTGCAAAAGAATCGGCATGACAGAGTAAGCGTTCTTCACATTCATGCGATCCTGCTTTGCGCGAACAATGCCTTCTAATACTGGGTTTACAGCCTCAAGGTGAGATGGGTTGGCTGCAAGATAAACATTTGTAGTCGCACCACTATTGGATGTAAATACTCCTGAGGTTCCCAAGTGATACTTCACATCGCCAGATCCTTGAACCTGATTTTCTGTGTAGTGACCCTGGAACTCTTGAAAAATTTGTCCTGCTGATTTGCCAGCAACATTTGCAAGAACGTTCAGACGACCACGGTGTGGCATACCAATACAGACTTCATCCAGGCCATCTTCTGCAGCAGCGGCAATAACAGCATCAAGAAGTGGAATAACTGATTCTCCACCTTCTAGAGAGAAACGCTTTTGCCCAACAAACTTTGTGTGAAGGAAAGATTCAAATGATTCAGCGCTATTGAGCTTGCGCAAAACGTGTAGTTGTTCATCGCGAGGTAATTTGGCATACCCAACTTCAACACGATTTTGAATCCACTCGCGCTCGTGGCGATTTTGGATGTACATGTATTCAACGCCAACTGAACGGCAATACGCATCACGTAAAATTCCAAGGATCTTGCGCAAAGTCATGAAGCGTTCGCCACCAAAACCGCCAGTAGCAAATTCGCGATCAAGATCCCATAACGTTAAACCATGTGTAACAACATCTAGATCTGGGTGTGAGCGCTGTATGTATTCAAGTGGATCAACATCTGCCATTAAGTGACCAAATGTTCGGTATGACTGAATTAACTGTTGAACGCGAGCTGTCTTGCTGATCTCTTCATCACGCGAGAAAGCAAAATCTGTTGCCCAACGAATTGGTTCGTAAGGAATACGAAGCGCGCTAAAAATGTCATCGTAGAAGTTTTCAGCGCCTAACAAGTATTCGTGCATGCGACGCAAGAAATCACCAGATTGTGCGCCCTGAATAATTCGGTGGTCATATGTGCTTGTAAGAGTAATTACCTTGCTAACAGCCATCTCTATAAGGGTTTGCTCGCTGGCGCCTTGGAACTCAGCTGGATAATCCATCGCTCCAACGCCAAGAATCAGGCCTTGTCCTTGAACTAAGCGAGGAACAGAGTGAACTGTTCCGATAGTTCCTGGGTTGGTAATGGACATCGTTGTGCCTGCAAAATCTTCAACAGTTAATGATCCACCACGAGCTTTTTTAATTACAGCTTCGTATGCACTCCAGAACTGTCCGAAATCTAACTCTTCGCAACCTTTAATTGATGGAACCAATAGTTGACGTGATCCATCGGCTTTGGCCAAATCGATAGCAACACCTAAGTTGATGTGTTCTGGCTTTCCAATTGCAGGCTTGCCATCTATGTCGCCAAAGAAGGCATTCATCTCTGGCATTGCACGAACTGCCTTGATCATTGCAAAAGCGATGATGTGAGTAAAGGAAACTTTTCCACCACGACTGCGCTTCAAGTGATTGTTAATCACAATGCGATTATCAATCATTAACTTGGCAGGAATTGCGCGAACAGATGTTGCTGTCGGAACTGTTAGCGACCCTTCCATTGCTTGAACTACGCGAGCTGAGACTCCGCGGATTGGTTCAAGAGATGATGCTGATGGCGTAATCAAAACTGGAACTGGCTTAACAATTGGATCTGCAGGTGTTGGTTGTGTTGCTGCAGTCTCGCGAAGTACTGGTTGCTGTGGTGTTGGTGCAGCAGCTACTGGTTGTGCAACAACAGGTGCTGGTTGCGAAACAACTGGTGCAACAGGTGCAGGTGTTGGTGTTGCAGCGACAACAGGTGCAGGTGCAGGTGTTGGTGCAGGTTGCGCAGCTTTTTGTTGTGCTTTAGGCACCGGTGGAACACCTTTGCTTGGTGCAGCTGAAGTTGTTGATGTTGCCGGCGCACCTGGCTTATTGGTTTTGAAATACTCAATCCATGCTGGGTCTACGGAAGAAGGGTTCTGCAAATACTGCTCGTACATTTCATCGACGAGCCAATCATTTGCGCCAAAATCCTGTGCCGACACTGGCAAGCTCCTTCTGCATTGATTACAGGCCTAAGCCTATCGGCAGTGACTGGCCCTGATAAACATGATGTGGCGCTCATAAGGCGAGATTGGCCACATCAATTTCAGGCTCCATTTTCCGGATTTCTGGGGCAGGCTTTGCCAATGGTTTTGGCAGTGGTCACCGGTGCAAGCAGAGGTCTGGGTTTTGAAAACGCCAAGTCTCTAGCTGGGCTGGGTTATGACGTTGTGATGATCGCCAAGGATCCCAGCAGACTTTCGCAGGCCCAGGAATCATTACAACTAGATCACCCTAATCAACAATTCACCACGTATGCAGTTGATCTTGAAGACATGCAAGCAACTCGAAACACAGTTGCAATGATTTCGCAGAAGCATGCCGCACCTGAAGTTCTGATTCTGGCTCACGGTGTGATGAGTGACAAAATGTCAAAGACTATGAAAACAACAGATACCGAATGGCGTCGAGTTTTGGCAATCAATTTAGATTCTGTATTCACACTTGTTAATGGATTAGCACCCGCAATGGTTGAAGCTCGCAGCGGTCGCGTCATTATTTACTCTGCGTGCCTCGGCCGAATGTCAGGACCCGGTAATGCAGGTGGGCTTGCTCCTTACAGAATTAGTAAAGCCGGAGTGAATGCACTTGTTCGAAACCTTGCACATGAAACAGGTTTAGGTGCACGAGGTGTCTTGGTTGATGCAGTGTGTCCTAATCATTCACGAACCGATATGGGTGGGGCCGATGCACCAAGAAGCGCCGAAGAAGGTGCAGCGTGTGCTTTGTGGTTAGCTACAAGAGAGTTTAATGCTGGTGATACAACCGGAGTTTTGTGGGAAGACAATCAGATTGTTGAGTGGTAAATCTTTTTCTTTTAAATAGTTGTTCCAGATGAGTCTGTTGGAATAGCTCGTAACACTGCAATCAAAGTTGTTCCGGCTAAAGCCGTCAATGGAATTGCAACAAACCATAAGTGCGCTTCTATTTGATACGAAACAACACCAAGGGCAATTAAGTTAGCTAATACCGCAGGAGCACGACCATAGTAAGCGCCACTCTTATAGAAAAGCCCACATACGAGAAGTCCGCCGCCGCCTAGGAGCGCAAAAAGCAATACACCTAATAATGGAAGCAGTTCGAACGAATCTGAAGTAACTGTAAGCACCATCAGCCATGCTGCGAGAGCAAGCACAACGCCTGCCTCCACAAAGAGTAGGGATGCCACTAGTGCGCGGGCCTTTGCTGCTTTGGCAGGATCTTGACTCATACGAGGAGATTAACTTACGAGAGGACACAATGCTCTTTTCTCATGATGGAATTCATGATTCTCAAACACATTTGGCATCGCCATCGTACTTTTACGACCAATTGCGTCGCGAGATTTCATTAGCAACGCGTACCGAAAAGCCGCTGGCCTTAATAAAAATCCTTTTTGATAACCCTGAATCTGACCAGGTTCGCGCATATGACATCTTGCATTTTTCCTTTGAACTTACCCAATTGACTAGGCAGGAAGATTGCATAGGAAGATTGGGAGTTAACGAAGTTGTCATCATTGTCCGCGATGGTGCTGGCAACGCTGAACTTTTTGTGAATCGACTCCTTGATGCAACCTCACTGACCGTTAACCACACATTGCACATAAGGGTTGGAGTTGTATTCGCGCACAATAATGAGGACTCCTTGAAACTCCTTGACCGACTAGATCGTGCTGAATTTGTGACACGGTAAATGGGATTAATAGTTACTTAGTGCAATTTTGAAACAGCTTTATCCACGGCATTATTAAAGTTATTTTTGGCCCTATGTGCCCAACCTAGGTTTGCGGGCATGGAACTAGACCTCAGTATTACATTCGGTGCTATTGCGTCATTTATGAGTGACCCAACAATTGAAGAAATTTGGATGAACTCACCTGAACGTATATTTATCGCGCGCAATGGTCGCAGCGAATTAACTAACTTACTTCTGTCATCAGATGATGTGCGAAATATTGTTGAACGAGCACTGATGTGGAGCGGCAGACGTTTAGATCTTTCGCATCCATTTGTAGATGCTCGCTTACCCGATGGCAGTCGTCTGCATGTCGTTATCCCTGAAATCACTGCTCAGCATTGGGCGGTAAACATCCGTAAGCACCTTATGCGCAATTCAAGCGTCATGGATTTGGTGGACCGAGAAGTAATGACCCCCGAAATAGGCACTGCACTGACGTATTGCGTGCAAGCAGGTTTAAACATTTTAGTGAGCGGCGGAACGCAAGCGGGAAAGACAACTGTATTAAACGCGCTGGCTGGAGCAATTCCACGTGGTGAACGGGTTGTAACAATCGAAGAAGTTTTTGAATTGAGTCCTCAGCTGCCTGATGTTGTGCAAATGCAAACAAGAAGTGCCAATTTACAAGGCGAAGGTGAGATTCCATTGCGGCGATTGATCAAGGAATCACTGCGAATGCGCCCATCACGAATAATCGTTGGTGAAGTACGCGAAGCCGAAGCACTAGATTTGCTGATCGCACTTAATTCAGGCTTGCCTGGAATGGGCACTTTGCACGCCAATTCTCCTCGAGATGCAATTGTTAAGTTGCAAACATTGCCGTTGTTGGCCGGAGAAAACATTTCACACAAATTCATCGCACCCACAGTTGCATCTGCAATCGATGTGATTGTTCATACCACTTTAGATGCACATGGAACCAGGCGAATACATGAAGTCGCAGCAGTAACCGGTCGATATGAAAATGATCGTGCTGAGATCGAGATGCTCTGGAAGTGGGATGGCAATCAATATCAGCGAGGGGTTGGGTCTCTGCCTAATCCAGATCGATTTACAGCTATCGGTGCACCGCTTTCGCAATGGTGGCACCATTGAAACTTTCATTGCGAATTGGAATATCGGCATCTGTTTCTACTGCAGTTGTTTTATTGATGACCCGCTCAGTAGTGATCGCACTAGCCTTTGGGATCTTGGCCGCCGGAATCGCGTTTGTAACTGTGCGAGCCAAGAACAATCTAAACGAGGCTGCACTTATTGCTGCCTGGCCTGAAGTTATTGATCACTTAATGTCTGGAATTCAATCTGGGCTTTCACTAACCGAATCCTTGGCTGGGCTTTCAACAAGAGGGCCAGAAGTACTGCGCCCCGCATTTACGCAGTTCAAAGCAAGTCTGTATGGAAATGGAGATTTAACTCAGGCTATTGAAGAGTTAAAAGCCATGTTTTCACACCACGGAAGCGATCAAATATTTGAGGCTTTGATTATTTCAAAAACTTTAGGTGGCAGTGAATTACTGCAAATACTCAGAACTTTGGGAGATTTCTTGAGACAGGATTTAGCATTGCGCCGGGAGATAGAAGTTAAGCATGGTTGGATAAAGAATTCTGCACATCTTTCAGCTGCTGCACCATGGATTCTTCTTTTGTTGCTTTCAACGCAGCCCAGCACTGCCTCTGCATACTCAACAACAACTGGTGCGGTGATTTTGCTTGCAGGTTTAGTAATGACCGGTGTTGCCTACATTTGGATGAACCGACTGGGACGTTTGCCAGAAACTCCACGCGTTTTTGTGGGAGGCGCTCGATGAATGCAATTCTTTTGATTACTGCATTGTTGGCTATCCCTGCAGGATTTCTAATAATTGTCGGTGATGAAACTGATCCAATGGAGGAAGCACAACGTTTCATCAGGAAGAATGCAAAAAATAGTGGTGACCGCACACAATTGAGAGCAAGGTTAGAAGAACTCGGAAGAGGTTCTGAAAGAGAGTATGTAGATTTTAGGATTAGGCAATATGGGTTTTGTGCTTCTTCTTTAGCACTTTCCTTTACTCTATTTTTAATGCTCATGCATAATCCAATATTGGCAGCGTTTAGTGCCGTCTTTCTTAGTGTTCTTGTCTATGTTTTATTGGATCGAGAACTTACAAAAAGCATTAAGAAGCGCAGAGAATTGATTGAGTCAGAATTTCCAGCGGTTGTCGAAATGCTTACATTGGCTATTGCAGCTGGTGAAACACCTATGAGCGCCATGCTTCGAATAGCTGAATCGGCAGATGGACAATTAGCTAAAGAGTTCCAAATTGTCGTGACAGGTGTGCGTTCTGGATTGCCATTAAATGAAACTCTTGATGCGATGGGTCGTCGAGTTAAATCAGTGATGATCCGTCGTTTCGTAGATGCATTGGTGACCGCAACATTGCGAGGTGCACCATTGGTTGAAGTGCTTTCACGTCACGCCATCGAAGCCCGCGGTAATCAACGAAATCGAGTTATGGGAGCGGCTGGCAAGGCTGAAATCGCAATGATGATTCCAGTGGTATTTCTTATTCTGCCGATCTCCATCCTCTTTGCATTGTGGCCATCACTGGCGAACCTGAATATGTTCGCTAGTTAAGCAGCGTTTTCCTCGCGTTCATCGCCCTTAACTTTGAGTTCGATCAGTTCACCTTCTGCGTTGCGTGCAGCGATCTCTTTCAAAGTTGGTCGTCCAGCTTTGCGCTTCTTGGCAATGATGCGACCTTCTTCAAATAGTTCTCCACCCCATACACCTGCTGGCTCTTGGCGCGATAACGCACCTTCTAAGCACTGAGCACGCACGGGGCATCCACCACAGAGTGACTTGGCCTCTTGCACCTGCATCTCATCCTCAGAAAAGTAGAGCTCAGGATCTGCTGTGTGGCATGGCAAATTAAATGATGACCCGTCTGTGTATGTGCCTGTTACAGCATCCAAACCGATCTTGTCATCTGCCCAGCCTGGTACTAGTAGTTCACTGAAGAGAACGCTCATGTTCTCACCTCTTCTTTCTGTAGTTGTTTTGAGACTTCTTTTCCGGAGAATGGAAAAAGGGCTCCGAATCCTTTTGGATTCGAGGCCCTTGGCTTCAGTTCTAAATCGATTTATTCGATTGAACCACCATTGGCCTCGTATCCGGCATAAAAAGCTGCGTAAAACGCTGGCTTTGTCGCATGCCAAGTAGAAGGCTTATTGGTTGTATGAGCAGAAGGAATCACAGCAGAACGCAATGCGTTTGCTGATACGAATGATGCGTTAGACATATTCGTTCCCTTCCATCATGTTCATGCCCGCCATGGGAATGAAGTCATAAGGATAAACCATGGGTTGAGGTACTGGCAAGGTAATTAATTCCCCGCATAAATGAGCGTACATAGGGTCTTTATGAAGGTATAGAGCTAGTTAGTCAGCCCAGCTTCGGCCAAGAAGCGTGAAGCTTTGCCTCGATAGCTAAGGCGAAGATCAGATTTGGCACGAGTGATTCCCACATAGAACAAACGGCGTTCTTCATCAATTGAAGCTTGATCACCTGTGGTGCTGTTGTTTTCTAGGGGCAAGATTCCATCGCTAACGCCAATTAAAAATACACGTTCCCATTCAAGACCCTTTGCTGCGTGCAAAGTTGCAAGGGTTGTGACAGGCATTGTTGGAGGATTATTTTGCTGAACACGATCTTCGACTTCACGCAGATATGCACGCAAATTCTTAGGTGAAAATCCGCTGTCACTATCTAGTTCGCGAGCAAGGTGTAGCAGCGCTGCGATTCCATCAATCGCTCCCCCAGTTAAAAATGGTTGAGCAAGAGTGCGCAGTTCATCAAGCCAAGAAACGCCTTCAGTTGGAATAACAGATGCGGTGCGAACCTGCTTTAAGAAATCACGAACTTCCTTGCGCTCAAAGAAGCGTTCAGTATTACGAACTTGATATGGCAGGTTGGCTGTATTCATTGCTTTTTCTAAACCATTTAACTGATTGTTGGTACGAGCAAGAACTGCAATTTCTTGTGCGGGTGTTCCTTCAGAAATTAGTTGCTTAATATCTCGAACAATTCCCGCAATCTCGCCCACTTCATCGTTATAGGCGGTAATCGTTGGTTTGCTGCCATGATCATTGATTGCAACAAGTTCGCTACCCATCGCACCTTTTCGCAAAATGCTGTTGGCGGTAAAGATAATTTCAGGGGTTGATCGATACCCAGTTGTTAAGCGCACAACTTCAGCTTCTGGAAAACGTTGGGTAAAGGAATTGAGAAATACCGGTGTTGCCCCAGCGAAGGAGTAAATGGTTTGTGCTGGGTCTCCAACAACGCATAGTTCCTGACGTGAACCAAGCCAGGCGTTGATTAATCGTTGTTGTAAAGGCGAAATATCCTGGTACTCATCAACTGTAAAGAAACGGTACTGATCTTGCACCCGTTCACGAATTTCGCGTTCTTGTTCAATCATCGCTGTTGTCAGCAGTAGTACATCTTCAAAATCAATTGCGCGCTCTTGGTGCTTCACACTTTCATAAGCGGTATAGACCTTGGCTAACTGTTCAGGATTGATGCGTGGCTTAACTGTGCGCTTTAAGGATTCACTTAAGTAATCAGATGGGGCAACTTGTGAAACCTTGGCCCATTCAATCTCTGTTGCAATATCACGCAGTAAATCGCGGGATGAAATTGATAGCTCGCCTTGTAATTGAGCGCGCTTTATCGCTTCGGTAAGAAATCCGCTCTTTGTTGTCAGCAAATCTGGTGTGCGACCACCAAATACCTGGGGCCAAAAGAAGGTCAATTGCTTTAACGCTGCTGCGTGAATTGTGCGAGCAGCAACTGCAGGGACACCCAATGAACGCAAACGTGTGCGCATTTCACCAGCAGCGCGCGCGGTAAATGTGAGAGCTAAAACTTTGTGCGGATCCATGGTGCCAATTGCTGCGGCGTAAGCAATGCGGTGCGTAATTGCACGAGTCTTTCCAGTTCCAGCCCCTGCAATTACACAGACAGGTCCACGTGTAGCAAGTGCGACTGCGCGTTGTTCATTATCAAGCGCTTCAAGAATCTCTTCTGCGCGCAGGTTTCCTACGGCCTCCACGATTCACCGCCGCGCAATTGTTCACGGGTATATCCATCAACCCGCGTGTACCAAGACTCGATCATGCGTCGTGCAACAGAAATTTTTGGTGGCAACAACAGATCTTGGGCAGCAACAGCCACCTTCATTTCATCACGGGAAAACCAGCGTACTTCAGTTATTTCAGTGCCATCAGGGCGGGCTTCTTCTGGACGATGAGTAATCGCTTCAAAAGCAATCATGATCGATGCTGGAAATGGCCACGGTTGTGAGGTTAAATAATTAATGTCATGTAGATAAACGCCCGCTTCTTCAAAGACTTCGCGCGATACGCACTCTTCAAATGATTCGCCTGTTTCAACAAATCCGGCAAAAGTAGAAAAGCGCTTGTCTGGCCACACTGGTTGGTGACCCAAGAGGATTCGATCATTTTTATCTTTTACTAAAACAATGACAGCAGGATCGGTGCGTGGATGATGTTGAGTTGAATCTTCAGGACAAACGCGAACAGTTCCACCAAGATCGCTAAGGGTGCGTGCACCGCACCGCGCGCAATGTGTATGGGTTGTGTGCCAGTTAGCTAAACCAACAGCGTGCATAGCAAGTGCTAGTTCATCAGCATCTAGATTTCCACCAACTTCGCGCAAGGATTTAAATCCTTCATATTTTCGCTTTTCAAACTCTTCGGTTCCATCATCTTCCGGTGGATTGATCCAGGTTGTGTGCCAAGCAAAGTAGGCCTGATTGTCATCGCGGCCGATTCCTAAGAAGAAGCGATCGCCTTCCATAAATATCTCTTGCGCAGTCTTTACGGCAGCGGCGTCAATAAAGGTCAGTGAATCATCGCCAGCGCTTAAGCGTGCATCAACTAAATGAATAATCTGAGCGGTTTTCCATAGC
>Ga0207938_1000221_pt1 | contig 10208 bp, 2 predicted proteins | sample LakMenEpi15Mar12_FD_150671 | JGI IMG/M metagenome (GOLD analysis project Ga0207938, IMG submission 150671) | Freshwater microbial communities from Lake Mendota, WI - 05MAR2012 deep hole epilimnion (SPAdes) | ecosystem: Environmental > Aquatic > Freshwater > Lake > Epilimnion/Euphotic zone ...
ACTATGGTGTTAACGTTGTGCCGTATACAGGTGTACGAGGAAGATAAAAACGGCACTCTTGTTTTGATTGGTCACTACAAAATCGAGGTTCCTGCGGGGGCCGCCGTACCGAAGCCGTTTATCTTCGTTAAGCCCTATCAGGTGAACCATCTGATGCCAGCCTTATCGGCGTCCCCAGTTATTGAAGAGGATTTGGAACATGCTGCACTTTGGTACAGAGAAGTCAACCAGAGTGGTAGCAGCACCATTAGTCCTGTCGAAACGAAGACTAGTGATCCCGAGGAACCAACCTTGCTCGTGTATGGAATGCTTGGTGATGGAAACTGCTACTGGCACAGCTGGGCGTTCTTACTGGAGATTCTCTCGCATCCCTGGCGGCCTCGTGATGATGCTCTAGCCCACGAATGTCTTGGAATTCATCGGCGATCCAAACAAAGAAGTAGCGACAGTTTGAATTGGCTCAACCACTTCTGGAGACGACAATCACCGTCTCGTCTTGTTGGATCAATAGGTCAGATTTGTAGATGTGTATACCGCAGTTGGCTCAAATTCAAATGTATCCAATGAATGCACATTAACAGGCCACGCATACGGAGACTCAAACATCTCCACGATTTGGAAAGTTCTGATGGCTTACCATGACGTTATCGGATTGCATCGGTCACTCATTCAATTTGCTTTCGCTGCACTGATCGATGTTTCTTTTTCGAATCGCTAAAATACCATTTTCCGTACGTAGTAAATCGAACACGGACTGACTACCTTCAGGCTCCTAGTGGCTTTTGATTACGGCTGTGGTAAAGGACAAGCATGCTTTTCGATTCCGATGATAGTAAGAGATATCCTGTCGCTCCAGAGAAGTGCCGGTCATGAGGAAGTTGAAGGCGGAGTTACGTCGATCAGCATGGAGCAGGATTTCAGTGTGTATCGAGCAGCCACCAATGTAGCGCTCGCCCTTCTCCAAATCTCACTGAATGGTACACGTGGACGTGAGCAGTTCGAAGATGGCCAAGATAAAGAGCCTGGATGTGTTACCGACACCGACACCCGTATCGCGGTAGCATTCCAAAACTCCTTCGATCTGCCTGTGAGCGAGCTAAAGAAGGTAGATTTAGTGTTCGGGTATGACGGGTCATCCATGGCCGCCGGGTCCAGATCTGCAGACCATGCCGCCTTCGTCGACAAGCTCCTTCAGGCTGAAATACCCTTCTGCATGTCCAGTGCTGGTCCAACGTACGTGGAGGAACAGCCCCACTACGATGCTGAGAAATGGATGCACTTCAGCATTGCTGGAAAGCAAGGAAAAGCATCGTGTACAATGCACCTGTGGATCTCCAAAACGACACAGAACATCAAGCACCGAGTCGGGACATCCGAGGACCAGAGAAAAATTAGTCAGCAGGAGGTGCGGAAGCGAGCACAGGGTGAGGGTGAGATATCCAAGCTGATTCTCAGGGCCCTAGAAACTGCCGAGTTGCCGTTGGAACAGGTCCTTGATGAGGAGCATTTCAGAAGCTTGTGGGATACTCAAGTTCCCGGATTGAATTCGGAGCAGCATAGTGACGACGACGGGGACGACAATCAAGACGACTCTCTGGAGTCGACAAAGCCGCCAGCGACTCAAAATATCGAAGCTAAGATGTCACCCCCCAACACGCGGTCAAAGCCCCCTTCGATATCAGCAACGTTTCCCCGACCCGGTGCACAGACTAAGCAAAAGAAGAAGGAATTCGAAGGTGAGCGGAGGGAGAAAATCACTCCGTCACCTGCAACAGACGTTCCACAGACTACTAGTACAGGTAAATCCAAAGCACAAGGGTCGTCGAGCAACAAGAAGATGATCAGCGAGAAGCGCACAACCATCTCGAAAGCAGCCGCAGCCCCTGAGAAATCAAAGGAGACCCTGGGCCTGACGACGGTGAACAAGAAGCCAAGAAAGGACCAGGAGAAGAAGACGTCCGTCGCAAAAACCGCAGATGCAGGACCAGCTAGCAAGAACAAACAAGGGACTCCAAAGTCAACTTTGAAACACACCGCGATGACGACGGTGAACAAGAAGCCAAGAAAGGAGAAGAAGACGCCAGACTCAGACACAGATTCCGAAAAATCGAAGCCGACCCAGACGACGGTTAGCAAGAAGTCAAGAAAGGAGAAGAAGACGCCAGCCTCAGACACAGATTCCGAAAAATCGAAGCAGCCAGCCACTGGCAAGAGTAAGAAGCCGTCCGTCGCAAAAACCGCAGATGCAGGACCAGCTAGCAAGAAAAAACAAGAGACTCCAAAGTCAACTTTATTTTTGAAACACACCGCGATGTCATCCTCGGACTCGGACTCTGAGGTTCCCTTGGATGGAAATCACAACATGGTGCGAAGGTCACAATCAAGGTCAGCGTCAAGATCCCGATCGAGATCACAGGGGAGAAAGGCAATGTCAAAGAGCAGGTCCAGGTCAGCGTCAAGATCAAAAGGGAAAACTGTGACGTTCAAACGAGTTATCGACGACAACGGTAATAAATCCAGGAATCGCTCAACATCAAATTCCAATTTGGATTCAAAGGAGCCAGGCACGTCTAAGTCTGCGAAGGCACAGCCAACCGACTCGGATACCGGACCCCGACGTCATGGAAACTCAAGCTCAGGACCTTCCGAATCCCGCACCTTCTCCCGCTCCAACTCTAAGGTGAAAGAAAAAGGGTCAACATCCAAGAGTAAGACTGCGAAGACGGAGGCTAAGAATCTGACCTCGGAGATAGCTCCCCGAGGTGACGGGAAACCAGAGGCCACCACAATCGTGCCTGCGAAGTCTGCAGTTAAAAAACAGATTAGCCCCTCGGTTGGAGCGCGAAGCTCGAAATCAGAGGAGCCAGGTACCTCGGACGAGTCCATAGAAAAATTATTGAACTCTAGCTTGAAGGTCCCAAACAGCAACTCTCGATCGAATGCGACTCCCACAGGCAAAGGCGCGCTGGTTCCGCAAACTTCAAAACGTTGCAGCTCGAGTGTCAAACCATTGCCGGAGTCCCAGACGACGAGCGACCGTGAGTCTGAGGAGGTCGAGGACACTGCCGATCGCAACGTTAGTGGTGGGTCAACTAGGTTCCGCCATAACAACAAGTACCAGCCACGGAACAAGCCGGAGCCGCGCACGCAGCTGCAGCCCCAACCACAGCAGCCTTCCACTTTCTTCGGAATCAGCCAACTCGCCGAGTTAAGCACCTCGATAGTCAACAACGCGGTGCTTCCTGTTTTGAGCGTATTTCACAACCAAAGCAGCGAAGCTGTTAACGCACTGTGCAATCAAAACCGAGCTGGTCTTCATTCGATCTCCAAGACGAAGTACACAGCAACTAGTTCCCCTAAGCGACATCGTGGACGTGAACGTAGACGTGAACGAGGACGTGGACGTGAACGAAGACGATCACGTCATGACCGCCGCTCTATCGACCGCCGGCGAAATCGGGACAACCACACCTCGCCGTCTGATTCCTCCTCCAGCGAATCATCGTTCTCATCGTACTCGGACTCCTATAGTAACGGATCGTCGCGATCCTTGTCATATTCATCGTCAGATTCGAGGGACAGAGGATCCCGCGGCCGAAGGTCAAAGTCCCGCGGCCGGCATGGTAAAGACAAGCACAAACGCCACAAACATCGGGATGGATCTGGTAGCAGCAAAACGTGTGGGGGTGCAAAACGAAGGCGTGCAAGTGATCATCGCTCACGCCGCGAAAAATCACACAAGGGGAGCAGACGCTAAACTTCAGTAAGTCCGACGCTAAACTTCAGGAAGTACTTTGATTTATTTATTATATTCAATGAATCGCTGCACTCGTATTCCTGCTTTGATCGCCTGCTGACAGTGGATAGAATGAAACATTGCGTAGCTCGAGTTGCGTAGTAGTGACACAACACAATTTAATTAGAGCTGCGCGGTCCCGAGTACGACCCTGTTAGTAAACTGCGCTCATTCCCAGGCCCACGCGAGAGGCGGCCCACCACAGCTCATGCTCGGAAATTGAAAGCCGCACGGTGGGCTGGGAAGTCCGGGTAGAGTCAAAGTCCGGCCGGCCGGCCCGTAATGATCAAATCCGGATGAGAGAGAATGAATTTGTTTTTTAATAACTTTGTTGGCAGACGCTCTCTCTCTTTTTGATAGACTCCGGATTCCTGGGAAACCCTAGCATTTTTCGGTGGTTGCTTCCACATAGTCAGGGCTAGGAGCACCTTCCTTAGGTGATGCCCCTGATTTTCGGATCTTCGGGAGACTCTAGCATTTTACGTGGTTTCTTTCCACTCAGACATAACTTCTCGCACGCGCATTGCTACATCAGGAAGGTGCCCCTCAACCCCTCAACACCGATCTGATATGTTCACAGGGTACTACGTAATAGGCCCGGCCGGCATGTCTCCACGACGACACACCTCCCCAAACGGGTGAGTAACTTTGTTTGCTAATCAACGGGGCTCGAACCCGGGACTTTGCCCAAGAACGACCACCGCGCGCCATAACCATTAGGCTGAACCCCCAACACGTGACCCCCAAGGGTCGGATAGAGAGAGTGAATGAGAATGAGATACTGAATCATCGAGAGAGATAGAGAGAGACTCTTCTAGTATCAGGTTAGCTTCTAGTATCAGTGACCTAATTAACTCATGTTTGCCTTCGTTCAGGATACTGCGGCTGAATCAAGTGTTGAATATTCGCAATATTTTATTGCTGCGTGCATTTAACTAAAGGCTGGCTGCACAATTTTCCATCACCGCAGTCGCGGCTCCACTTCCGGTTAGCCAGCCGCTCCACAAGATTCATTCAGAAGACGGATCGCGCACTGTTCTGGCACCTGTCATGGACAGGTGGTCGCACTTACCAAAAGAGAATAAGACAAGTGCCCAACAACATCAAGACCTCGACTTCAGCTCAGATGTATCCGAGTCTGAGTCTGACTACAATGAAGAAGCACAGGTATGAGATTTGCACGTACTGAAAGCACCAAAATGAATACGTCGTCTGCACGCTAGGTTGCAGGTGAACCAAAGACCGGGCAAGGGGGTATAAGCATATCGGCTGAACAGCGGAGCCAGGAGCCGCAGCGACAATCTGCTGGTGTCACGGAGAGGTGGGCGTATTTAGCCACGACGAGAGGCCGGCTCTCTAATTCTAGTTCCGACTCAGAAGCAACAAATGTGGAGCAGGATGCGGCTGCCGCTGGCACTGGACGAAGTATCCAACCCAATAAAACTCAAGAAGGCTCTGTGTCTGCTCTTCGTGGTCGAGGTCGACCTCCTACCAGCAACAACCCAAGAAACGTGAACAGAAGAAAGGAAAATCGCCATTTGCGCAGGAAGGTATAAGCTCGAATCGATCTGTCTTTGCTTTCCACTCAACACAATTAAGGAAATTGAAACAAAGCACTGACTTACTTGTGTGTGTGCGTGTGTGTGTGCAAGGCTCGAAGACCCAATATATCTTTGCCAAGTGAGGGATACCGATGGGCCGAGGAGGAGCTGCATCGACAATCAACTAATGAACAAGTTGCATCCCTTGCGCATGTCGGTGCGGCGCCTGTCGAGGCCGCCACGGAGGCGGTTGCGTCCGTCCAGGGCGATGTTAAATCAATGTTCACGCAGGCCAACACGGTCCGTGAGACGGTCGGTGCGCCTGCAGATGACAGCAACCTTCGTTCAGCAAGTCAATCTGTATCGAGCAGTGAGAAGTCTAAGCAGCGTATTGATGATGAGGACGCAAAGGTACGAGACTTTGAATTGCTCGAACTGAAAACCCTACTAATAATTCAAATGATACTTGTTTGCGCGCCAGGTTGCGGGTGAGCCATGTGTCCTTCAGGCTGGGAAGTGGATTCATTTAGACATGACAAGGGGCCAATTTTCCGATTTCAGTTCAGACTCTGAAGCAGCAGCGGATTGCACTAGTGATACTGCACATGGTCCAGTCCAGGATCAGCAGCCTGTTCGCCGAAGTAGAGGCCGCCCACCCTCCAGCACTTCATCAAGGAACCTGCGAAGAAGAAAAGATTCCTACTATGTACCACAGAAGGTCTGCAGTGTGAGCAAGTTTCACAGCGAATTTCGTTACTAGCCTAGCCTGCTGACACCTTGCTTACTTGTGTTTCTGAATTATTTTTAACCCGCGTTACTTAGGTTGGAAGACCACGGCTGGATCAGCCAAAAGCCGGCGGGCATCGAGCTGAGCACCAACGACAGTCAGCTACCAACCGAAGGGACTTTAAAGACGTCACTGCAGCCCTGAGCAAGCTGGGAAATTTGACTTCCAGAAAGCTGGCAAATTGGAGTAAAGCCTCCAACCTCAATTCTTCCGGAGTCGAACGGTCGCTGGCGCAAGGGGCTATAAATCTGGTGGCGAAACTTCCAAGGAACTCGGAACACCGGATGGAGCTAGTCGGGGAGCTGTCTCGTAACCTCACGACAGGGGAAGCTGCGTCAATATTTTCAACCGTCACACCCCGGACAATCCAGCGATCCAAAAAAAGGGTACGGAGTTCAGCGGGGGGTCACTGCTCGCCGAATTCCGAACAGCTCCAGTGTCAAATTGTACCATCACGAATCACGAGCAGTGCCACTGGCAGCGACGCTCAGGCGCAGCAGGAATGTCGACGTGAGAGTGTACGAACCACTGTACGGCAAGCACACTGTGGCGAGTCACCACTCATGCGCAGGAGGGAAGATGATCATCAGAAATCGACGCCATCTGGAACTGGAATTGTCTCATCAGCACGCAAAGGAAGCTGCAAACGGAAAAGAGTGTGCAAGGAAATGGACGACGCAATTGTCGACCACCTGAAAAGCAAGATGCACACTATGTCCGGGGCAGCAACTGACACCTACATTCTGCCAATTCAAAAACAAGAGGCGTACCTGGACTTCAGAGCAACGTACAAGAAAGTTCTCCTCGGTGTCTCGACCAAATTAGGCAATGCAATGCACTCCATGCTGGACGACGAATATTCCGGTGAAGATGATGACAGCCACCACCACGTGTACTTCACCAAGAACCGGGTGCTGCGTCAGATACATCAGATTGTACAGAACCCTACTGTGCAAATCGGACGCTGGAAAGACCGTGAACGATCAAAGCGACGTGTCTCCCAGCAGCGTGCGAGTCGAAGGAGCACGCTCATCTCTGCTGGGGATGAGCAAAACACTACTCTCGTTGATTTCGCAGGGGGCGGCATGAACTTCACTGTTGTACCCCGAATATCCATAGCAGTGGAGTCCCTAGATGCCTCTACCGATCATAAGCGCGATCGAGTGCCCGATTTCGATCGTGCAAAAAAGCTAACGACAGCTGGCAGTACTATGCCGCATGCAATGTGTGACGCTCAACTAACCACCCTGGCTCCGAGAAAATGGTTGGCAAGCGGAGTTATTGACAGCTACATGAGGCTACTTGCCATACACGTTGCCAAGAAAAAGACTGTGTGGCCCATCGACAGTTCAAACTGGGATCAAAAACGAAAAGAAATGGACCTCGAATGGTCCAGCCGGTCGTTTCAAGACGCATCAACACGTCGGGAGTTTGGATGGTCCAGTTGGGGTCAGAAAATCGGCGTCAAAGGTTCTAGAGGCAAGCGACTGCCTGACATGGTGCTGCTCCCATGGAACATACAACTGAAGCACTGGGTCCTTGGGATCATGCTACTACCAGGTCCCCACCATCCCGTGCCAGTGTTCGAAATCTGGGACTCTCTGCATGGCCAAGTTGATCGCAAGGTACTTCGAGCACAGGCTGAATCGATAATCGATGGAATCATCACTGACTGCTTTTACGGCCTCTTCACTATCGTGGCGACCAGTGCCAATGATACTATAATGTCTGCTCAAACCCTGCGATCAACTTTGAAAGCAAACATCATGTTCCCGATAGCCGTCCAGCAGTCCAACGGGTTCGATTGCGGAGTTTACATCTGCAAGTTTGCTCTTCACAGAGTCACCACTGACAGTGCCGAAATCATCCCTACACAGGTCGAATCTGAATTTAGGCAAAGAATGGCCTTGGACATCGAGGACAAGCGTATTCTGCACACGGAGCATCCCAAACCGGACTCGGACTCAGACGAGGACACCATAACCCCACCATCCTACAAGTACTATTGGAGGACCATCAAGTCCTGGAAAGACTCCGACGGGAGGAGACTCTACTACAAAATGTGTGTGAAGGAGGACACGTGCGAAATCTGCAAGTCCATACCGGAAGCGGAGGCACAAGAGAAAGAAATTGCACGTGACATTCTTCAATACCATGCTGCTGCTGAAGCAGCAGCAGCTTCAGTCAGCACTACGACGCCGATTGCTACCACTACTACGGCAAGTACGACGACAACAACTACTACTGACACCTCTACTATTACTACTGTTACTACTCCCAACACTACTACTACTACTACTACTACTACTACTACTACTACTACTACTACTACTACTGCTACTACTGTTACTACTCCCAACACTACCACTACAATCAACCAGCAGCTGGGGGTCGGCGACCCTTTGTATGCGAAGCTAAAAGAGAAACAGCAAGAAATCCATTATAAAATGCAGAAAATCCGAAAACATTTGCAGCAGTACAAGACACAGCGGCAGTATCTGCAGGAGCGGGAACGTCAGCTTCCAAATAGAACACCCGGAGATTTCAGAGTTATTGTTTACGAGGACTTTGTGGCGCAGTTTGACACCAGAGGGAAAAAGGTGATCAACCTACTGTTCACCATTGTATGGCGAGACGAGAATGGAATTCTGCAAAGAAAATACGTCAACAATTTCCACACCGACGACAAAATGAGGAAACAAGACGCCGCATTCGTAGTGCAAGTGTGGAAGTTTCACCTTCACGTCCGCACACTGCAGCAAGCAAACAACAACGATGCCCTTCGGGATGCTGTTTCCAACGGAATGTCAACTGAGTTTTCCGACGTCACGCACATTCTCCGAAGTGGCGATAGTGGGAGCCATTTCCATGCAATTGAAACCGTTTTGTTTGAAAGTAGTGTCTTCCAAGAATATGGGGTTAAGTGGGAAACCCACACCCTGTGCAAGAGGCACGCCTGGAATCTGTGTGATTCGCATGGAGGGCAGGTCAAGAGGTTATTCCGGTCCTACGCGCTCTCGGGAGCACCACCAACACAAGCTGTGGAATTTGCGGCGATTTTGAATGCGTGCGAGGCCAGATTTGGGACGTCACGCGCCTACTCCTTCGTGAACGTTCACCGGTCAAAAGACCGTAATGAGCAAGCGACACTCAAAGACAGCATCTTCAAATTGAGTTGCGAATTCCAGTACTTTTGCAAAGACAAGAATGGAAACGAGATCCGCACTCCTGGTTTTATCCGGATGAGACTCTGTAGCAGGAACCCCGACGATGACGACGAATTCCACACGTACGATCTCCTGAAAAGACCAAGAGCGGAGTATGGTTCGATATGCAGCAGCTGCACTTTCCTCTTTCAAATTCCTACCTACCACCAGAAGGACGGCTCAGTGTGTCCGAAGCATAATCCTCACAACCAGATGCGTGTGGCGGTACCTTTGGGCTACCACAATGATGACAGGTCTGTGGTGGGTGTGGATCCAAAGGAGCTTCTGAAACTGGCCCGAGAAGACCAAGCAAGGAAAAGGGCGAAAAAGGCAAGGTCGAAGAATCAGAAGAATGAAGCGAACAGCTCAGGAGAGGGGAAGAATGGAACGACCGAGAAGGCGCAGAGAACGAAGAAGGAATTGAAGGAAGTGGAGCCTAAGGGATCGAGGGGATCGACAGAAAACGAACCGAAGAAGTCTAAGAAGGCGGCAGTGTCACCTGAAATTTCGGAACCTGATAAGAAGTTTTCATTGGAACCTGGGGCAAGACAGAAAGTGCTTCTGGAGAGCATCAAGAAAATTGCGGGCGAATTGGACGAGGCTGCTGCCCTGGGCAAGGCTAATGCCCTGGCCAAGGCGGGCAGGGAAGGGACCAGCCGGCAGTCGAGGTCTAGAACCATTGCAGTGGTCAACTCCAGGGACGGCCTTGCAAATGATGAGGATGAGTATGTGCCGCAAGCGAGAAGAGCATGTTCAGAAGAATCCGACACTTCCGAATCGAAGGAGAGCATGATGATTCAGGGAAACCGGCCCCGGAGAGCATGCGCTGTAGGTGTCCTTAAAGGTGCCTACACAGAGAGAGATCATCTAGAGGACGA